>Ga0207800_1000181_pt1 | contig 22213 bp, 21 predicted proteins | sample LuqExpMetageno11_FD_187769 | JGI IMG/M metagenome (GOLD analysis project Ga0207800, IMG submission 187769) | Tropical forest soil microbial communities from Luquillo Experimental Forest, Puerto Rico - Sample 11 (SPAdes) | ecosystem: Environmental > Terrestrial > Soil > Tropical forest ... | reverse complement strand
TTAACTTTCTTATTTAACTTTCTTATTTAACTTTCTTATTTAACTTTCTTATTTAACTTTCTTATTTAACTTTCTTATTTAACTTTCTTATTTAACTTTACAGAATTAACTTTACAGAATTAACTTTACAGAATTAACTTTACAGAATTAATTTTGCATACTTAATTTGCAGATGAAAGATTATTTTTGCAGCAGATATACCTTGTCTGATTTCGAAAATAAAATGGGTAAAAATAGATAAATGCAGCCCTTTGTGGTATTTTTAAATTGCTTCAAGAGCCTGTTTGAGGTCTGCAATTATGTCTTCCGAATCTCCGATCCCTACCGAAAGACTAACAAGTCCATCAGTTATACCTACCTTCTTTCTTACAGCATGCGGAATACATGCATGAATCATCGACGCAGGATGCTCAATAAGGGTATCCGTGCCCCAAGACTTACGGCGAGAGAACAGAGACTTACATTGTCCATAAGTCTCCTACCAGCTTCAATTCCACCCTTTATCTCAAAAGAAAGCATACTTCTGAATCCACTCATCTGCTTGCGTGCAAGTTCATACTGAGGATGAATTGGAAGCCCAGGATATCTAATCCATCCTACTTCGGAGTGAGATTCAAGAAATTTTGCAACCTTCGTTGCGTTTTCGGCATATCTTTCCATTCGAATATGCAGGGTTTTGAGCCCTTTTATACACAGCCAGGCCTCATGGGGGCCCATAATGCCTCCTGTATATCCAACAATTACGGCTCTGAGGATCCCTTTATCAATATCTCCTTCAGATATGCTTTTAATCTCTATAGGTATTTTGGATAACAACTTAGAGCCTATCCGAAAAGTAGAATAACTATATTTTAGGGGAATTTTGAATAGCAGCAACACGAAAAAACGTACGCTACTACGAGATATCTGACGATTTCTGGACTAAAATCAAACCATTATTCATTTATATTCGGTTAAGATACGATCTATAAGAAAGGTGTTATCTTTGTTGCCATCTCTGTAAACCTATAAATGTAAATCAAAATGCATAGATTATTGCAGTAGTCATTGTAATGTTAACAGATTCCTTAACCGGATACAAATGAGTCAAAATAGATGAAATGAAGGATCTTTTTGTGAAATGTTGAAGAAATCAGAAATTGATATGAGTAATCACTCGGAACTACAGCAAATCGGAACTACTGTAGTATTGGCAAAAGATATATACGATAAATATAATTCCTGTTTTTCATTTTTCAAAAGAAATTACGGTACAGGAAGCAGAAGATAGATAGCATGGCCAAAGGTGGGGAGGATAAAAAGGAAGTAGAAAAGCGAAACAAAGATCTTTTTATCAGCGCCTTCAAAACCACAGTTCCTGTTCTTCTTGGGTATATACCTCTCGGAATGGCTTTTGGGTTTCTGCTTGCCGGTGCAGGATATCACTGGATCTATGCTTTCCTGATGAGCCTTTTTGTCTATGCAGGCTCGGGCCAACTTCTAGCAGTAGCTTTACTTGCTGCCGGAGCAGGACTGACTGAATTTGCGATAGCCACGCTGCTTTTGAATTTCAGGCACGCTTTTTACGGACTATCCCTGCTGGAAAACTTTTCCGGAGTAGGGAGGGTCAAACCTTATCTGATATTTGCGTTAACCGATGAAACATATGCTCTCCCGATCACTACAGACATCCCGCAAGGTAGTTCGAAATCACTATTTTACTTTTATATTGCAGCTCTTGACCACTTTTACTGGATCACAGGTTCCGTGCTTGGGGCTGTACTTGGCTCTGTTCTGAAGCTCAATCTTGAGGGCATGAGTTTTGTGCTGACTGCATTATTTGTAGTACTAACAATAGAACAATACTTCAACTCCAAGACATATTTTCCCTTCCTTGTCGCTCTGAGTGCAGGAGCTCTTTCCCTCGTGCTTTTTAGCCCTGACAATATGCTACTTGCCTCAATCGTTCTTGGAACCTTGATCCTGATCGGAAGAGAATATCTAGTGCAAAAGAAGCAGAGTATGTAAAGAACGCAGATAAAACAAGAAGATTAACAAAAAAGGAAAGAAAACAGGCAGGTTTATGGACAACAAAGCCTGTTGAAGAAAGATAACGGAGAAAAAGTGATGTTAAATACTCTTCAAATGCTAATAACTATTGTAGTTATAGCACTCGCTACTTTTACAACACGAGCTCTTCCTTTCATTTGTTTTGGCTCAAGGCAACCACCTGCCATACTATCGGTTATTGAAAAAAATCTGCCTCCAATGATCCTTCTACTACTTGTTATCTACTGTTTAAAAGATGTGCAATGGTTTTCAGCTCCTTACGGAATTCCAGAATTGTTTACCACAGGCATTGTTGCCGGGCTGCACTTCTGGAAACGAAATGCGATGCTTAGCATCTTTACAGGGACAGCACTTTATATGATACTTGTGCAGCTTAATGTTTTCTCTTTTATCTGATTTTTCTCTTGTCTTCCCTCTATCTAAATCCCGTATCTATCCAAATTCGCAAAATTTTGGGAAGTGTAGTTAAAAGTCGCAATATGTTAAGAAGTTCTGTCCGAATACTAATATTTATATATACCAATAATAATGCCTTTTCAAGAAGTGATCTAAAATGAATGAAAAAAAAGTTGATGAATCTTTGTTCAAAAGCAAAGGATTTCTGCCTCAGAGACAGGAAAATATGTTCTCGATGCGGGTTAAAGTAACTGGTGGCAGGGTAAATGCAGATAAGCTTCGGGCAATCGCGGATGCTGCTGATAATTATGGCCACGGCTATATACACATAACTTCAAGGCAGGGAATTGAGGTACCTTTTGTAAAACTCGAAGATACCGAAGAAGCAAAACATGAGCTTGAAAGGCAGGGAATTTTTGGGGGCTCGGCTGGAAAGAGAGTGAGAGCAGTGGTTGCTTGCCAGGGAAATGAGGTTTGCAGGAATGGATTAATCGACTGCCAGAGTATTGCTTCCAAAATCGATGAAAAATACTTTGGAGAAACCGTACCCAAAAAACTCAAGATTGCAATAACAGGTTGTCCAGCTGCCTGCGTAAAGCCACAAGATAACGATTTTGGGGTAATGGGTACAACAAAACCACAACTTTTTGAAGAAAATTGCGTTGGGTGTAAGCGCTGTGAAAAAACGTGTAAAGTAGAGGCAATAAAAGTTCTGGAAGATAAAGCCCATCTATATATGGAAAAATGCATCCTTTGCGGGGCCTGTATAGCAGCATGCAAAAAAGATGCGCTAAGGGCAGAAAAAACTGGATGCACAATCTTTGTTGGAGGAAAAATCGGACGAAATCCAAGGCAAGGAACAAAGCTTCTTGAGTTTGCAGATGAGGAACAACTATTTTTGGTTCTGGAAAAGAGTTTTGAATATTACAGAAGAGAAGGCCTTGACGGAGAAAGATTTGGCGATCTTCTTGACAGGCTGGGAATCGAAAAATATTTAACGTCTTTAGGCATGAGATAATTTTCGGTTGAAAATAGAGTTTCTTGAGTGAGGAAAAATAAGCTTTTATCTTCCTTTTTCTTCAACTTTCTAAAATATGGGCTTTAATGGAAACATGCATTTCGTAAAAAAATTGATATGTAAGCTTTCTTAAAGCCAATGCTTGTATTATAGGTTAACTCTTTGAAAATTCCTTACTTTTGTTCTTCAATATTCGAAAGTTATCCCGCAAGGTCAAAGGCTCTAGATTCAGAGTCTAACATACGGACTAAATGTTGGTAGAAGATTCAAGAAAAAAGAGGAGAAATTTAGCAGTAAAACACATTAAAATGAATAGACAAATAACAAAAAAATTGTCTTTCAATATGCGAGAGTTGTCCCTCCCGGCCAAAGGAGCCAGACTTAAGATCTGATTACGAAGGTATTCGTGGGTTCGAATCCCACCTCTCGAACTAATTTTTACATCAAACTTTGGATTTTTCCTTTTTACTTTCTTTTATACAAAAATACTGCAAAGAGGCTAGCTACTCCATAATATATACCAAAGCTTGGTGTTTTCAGGATTTCTTTTTGTTCGTTTTGTGGTTCTTTGCTCGTTGCATTATTAGTTGTTTCAGTTGATGCAAGCAGTATTCCCGGAACAGTTCCTTCAGATGATTTCGCTGTACCCGTTACTGCAAATGAAGAGAACTTGGTAGGCTTTGCCGTGAAGTATAGATATTTATTGTCTTCGGATAATAACTTCACTGGCAGGTACGACCATGTTTTGTCGCTGTAACTATTGAGAGTGATTGAAGCTTGGTCAATCTTCTTATCCTGCAACCAGGACTTCTCAACCTTGAAGCACACTACAGGATTTTCGATGTCCTTTGAGGTTACAAATCCACCAGTTCCAACCCAGACATTGAAGTATTTGTAGACTTCACCTTCGGGCAGTCCGGAAACTAGAGCAGATTTCCCTTTGAGCTGTTCAGCAATGGTTGTGGTCTTGCCAAAGGTCTTTTTTGCATCAAAGCTCACATACGCAACACAGGTTGCATTCTTTGGGAAATCAAACTTTACAGTTTTTCCATTTGTAATAAAAGCCTGTGAAAGTTCCTTTACTTGGACATTACTTTGAGGCTCAGGGGAACCACCTGCTCCACCGCCACTGGTGCTACTATGGCTACTTCCTCCACTACTTCCACCACTTGAGCTACTTGGTGTAAGTACATTTGTTACAGCAACTTTTGAGGCAGTTCCATTTTCGTTGCTTACAGTCAGATTGACAGTATAAGTTCCAGCATTTGCGTATATATAAACTGGATTTATATCACTTGAGTCGGGCTGTCCATCGCCGTTGAAGTCCCATATCCTTGAAGTTGCTTTCTGGGAAAGATCGTTAAACTGCACTGCCAGGGGAGCATAACCCTTTGTAACGTTGCTACTGAAGTTTGCAACCGGAGCATTTGGATCAGTAACAACTATGTAACCCGGCCTTGTCATTGTATTGTTTCCTATAATGTTTCCCACAGTCAGACTGATTGTATAATTTCCTGGTTTCGTAAAAGTATGAACTGTAGCCGAATCATTTGAATTGGTACTATCACCGAAATCCCAATACCAGGATGTAGGTTCTTCGATTTTACTTGTAGCTCCGCCTTTATTTATAGCAGCGAATAACACCGTTAGAGGTGCTGTTCCAGAGGTTGCATTAGTAGAGAAATCTGCCACTGGTGGTTGTGGGGGAGTTACAATAATATAATTCTGTTTCGTTACCGTACTACTGCCTGCTTCATTTGCCACTGTTAAAGTAACGTTATAAGCCCCTGGATCCGTAAAAGTGTGGGTTGCATTCGTGGCGTGTTTTGAATAAATACCGTCTCCAGTGTCCCAATACCATGAAGTGGGTACTCCACCAGTGCTGAGGTCAGTGAGTCGCACAACTAAAGGTACAGTTCCAGAAGTTAAATTTGCAGTAAATTCAGCTACAGATGGCAAGGTATTTGTGGCAGAAAGATCACTCATATAGATGCCATTATCATTAATCTCACCATACCAATCATAGTTACTGCCTATTCCCCATACAATAGTATCATTGTATATATCAGGTGTTGTGTAAGTCTCCCTTGGATAAATATAGACTGGAGTGTTTTTTGCTGAAAGAATATCATAAACGTATACACCCGCATAACCAAATTGGTCATCGCCAGATTTCGAATATACGATTTTATCCCCACTTATATCAACATGAGTACCAGTATCGTCTCCAGCGTCAGTATATGAGTCTGCGTATTCAGGTAAGGTATTACCTGTGTTATCACTGGTAACATCAATAGTTTTTTTAGTAACAAGGTCATACATTTGTATAAATCCGTTCCTAGAGTAAAAGTTTGGCCATATAACTTTATTACCATATATATAAGGACTATTGATGTCGAGAGAAGAGTGTACATTTATAGTTTCATTAGTATTAATATCGTAAACAGCTATGTTTCTCCCATCTGCATCCTCGTAACCATATGCTATCTTGGTATCATATATATTAGGATTATTACCCTCCGTAATTTTAGTCTGTGTAGAAGTCGATATATCCCGCATATATACGTTGTAATTATAATTCGATTCATTGTAATTTGCACTCCAAACGATTCTATTGCCATAAATAGCAGGAATACTGCTGTTGTCCACATCCTCAGTAATGTAAGATCGAGCACCTGAAGGTATGTCGTAAACTGTAAGTCTTGGCACTCCACTGTTTTCGTCATGCCAAACTAATTTATTACCGTAAATAGCTGGATGAGATGCTGCAGAAGAGCTAACTGTAGTGTCTATTTTCGAGGCTAAATCATAAACGTGAATAACGCCCCTGTCCGTCCATACAACCTTGCTACCATAAATAGTAGGATCAGATCCATTACCAATTCTCGTCACCTGTGCCGTTACCTGTGAAGCTGATGCCACGGATAATATTAAAATTGAAAACATAAAAACTAAGGTTGCTGAAGCTAAAGCTATAGAATACAACTTTTGCTTATTTTTCATTTATTCTCTTTGCCCCCCCTCGATTCAAAAAATGTTAATACTAAATACATCTTAATATTTTTTATACCTACTGTTTTCAAAACTGAGTGATACTTAAGATCCGTTTACGAGGGTATTCGTGGGTTTGAATCCTACCCCTCACACAGTTTCTATTCAACGAGCTGATTTCATAACTCGGAATTAACGTCTCTGAATCCCGTATTCCGAATAATCAATTAAGCTTCAGGTAATGGAAAATAGTTCTAAAACTTTAATGATTTTTGAGAATAAAATTAATTTTGAGATAAGCTAATTATATAATATTCATCATAAAAATTCACGAGAAACTATTCATTCTCTAACCGAAAGCCAATGAGACTTGCATAAAAATATTAAATATAAAGGACCATCTCTCCCAAAATAAGGGGGGAGTTTAAACTGGGAGAAAGATATAAATAATCAAATAGTTTGAATTTTTATCAAGGGTCCGTAATTTATGAATATCTCTTTTATAATGATGCATCAATTATTTTTTGCTGTTTTTCTATTTTTTCAAAGAATCTGTAGTAAAGTACGGCAGCCACCATATACAAAATACATGTAAGAAGGAATGGAAGAGTATAATGACCATGAGCCATTATCAAACCGCCCACATAGGTGCTCAGACCTACAAAAGTATAGCAGCTCATCCAGATCAAACTGTTCACAGTCGCTTTTTGTTCTTTACCTACAATCTCCACATTTAATTGTTCATTATTGCTGTCCTCATTATGTATCCAAAGGCAGCTACTGCAAGTATGGATATAGATATGAAGAGCAGAAGGAAGGGAATTGAAAAAAGCTGAACAAGATATATAACCTTTACTTTTCCTAAACTCTCCGTAAGTATTGGGACAAACAGTAAGGTGAACATCATGACAACTTGGGTAAGTGAAAAAATAAATCCAATTTGCTTTGAACTGGCTTCGAGGACAACGTCAAAGTAAACATTGAAATAAGGAAGGGGAAATCCCCACCCCAGGCCTATGAGCCCGTTTACCAGAATTAATTTTCGAATCTTTCCTGACCTTAAAGTCGAAAAAAAGTTAGAGAAAAGATCTGTTTTTTCTGTCAACTCGGGTTTCCTGTTCTTTATAAAAAGTCATAATCGGTTTTGATACGAGTTCCCTTTAGGGTTGTGATATTGGTTTTTTTGTCTAAACCTTTTTCGAAGTCAGAAATTTTTAAGTTGCAAATATCGATAGCATTCAACCCACTACTGACACCAACAAGCAGTAATGCCTTTTCCAAAGGATTGCAAACCATTAGTGCTTCTTGTAGCTCTTCTTTTGTGGGTAATTGTTTTCTTTTTAACTCTGCCTTTGCCTTTGTGGTACTTCTAGGGAGTACAGGAATTAGAATATTGTAATTTTTATAAAAACTTTTTACTGCGGTCAGCCTCTTTTTTACAGTCAAAGGCGCGAGTTTTTGACTTTCTAGTATTTCCCTGAAGTCCGTCATGTACACAAAAATGTGCCGCTCTTAGTAATGCCCCAACCCTAATTTCCTGTTCTGCTTCTAAGATTAAATGGTTTAGTAACAGGGGACTTTAAGGCAAGTGTAGTCCAAGCTTTTTTTGCAGGTATGTTTGGGTACAGATGGTAGCCTGCCCTCATTAGAAATGAGGACCTGTCAGCAATAAGTTTTAAACAAATTTACAAAAAATATCCAGATTTTCTCAATCGAAGGAATGAAGACCTTTTCCGAAGGGCAATGCGCATCTTTGATCGTCGGCCCGAAAGAAATCATTTCCATGCCCTCATTCACCGAACCTACTATTCCGCATTCAAGCCCTGCGTGAATTACTTTAATCTCAGGATCTTTTCCAAAAGTCTCGGTGTAAACTTTCTTGCATTTTAAGAGCAGGTCGGAACCCGGAGCAGGTTCCCATGCAGGATATCCAGGCTCATGTTCAACCCATGCGCCTGCGAGTTTCGAGACGGCTTCCACCTTCCCGCTAATTTCAGCCAGCCTGAGATTATTTGAACTGCGCTGGCTTGATACGATCATCACTTCATTTTTAGCCGTCCGTAACGTTGCAAGATTATTTGAGGTTTCGACAAGCCCATGAATAGTCTCCGACATCCTGTAAACCCCATGTGGCAGTCCCAGAATCAGCTCTATTAGCTTCTCTTCAGTCCTGGCCGAAAAGACACGAACACGAGGCACTTCTTCTTTTGAGATCTCATCTTCTGCAACTTCAAAGATTATTTCCTTGCTAATTTCCTCTAGATTCAAAGTAAGCTTAGGATCAGTTTTTGCATATTCAGCTTTAAATGCCTGTCTGAGACCTGACACGGCTTTCTCTATCTGTTCGAGTTTTTCCTTGTGGAGTGCAACAAAAGCTTCTGCAATATTGGGAATTGCATTATGAACACTGCCGCCGTTTATTAGAACAAGCCTTACATATTCTACCCCAATTTTTTCTCTGAGCCCGGTCAGTGCCAGGGAGAGTAATTGTATCCCATTTGCGCGTTGCTTATTGATTTCAGTCCCTGAATGGCCACCTTCCAGCCCTTCAATAGAATATCTGAAAAACTTGAACAAGTGTTCTTTTTTAAAGTCAAGCAATTCCCATTTAACAGGAAGTGTAATCAGCGAATTCTGCCCACCTGCGCACCCAATTACAAAAACTCCTTCCTCCTCAGAGTCAAGATTCAGAAGCACTTTTCCCTCAAAAAAGCCAGCCTCAAGTCCCCTTGCCCCTGTTAGGCCTGTTTCCTCATCTGCCGTAAAAAGTAGCTCAAGTGGCGGATGCCCGATTTCTCCTCTTTTCCCTGCTTCTGCCAGCACCAGCCCGATTGCAATAGCAATTCCATTGTCTGCGCCTATTGAAGTTCCGTCTCCCTGCAACCAGTCCCCTTCATAAATGCATTGTATAGAGTCTCTGGAAAAGTCGTGTTTTGAATCCTTACATTTCTCGCACACCATATCCATATGCCCCTGTAGAACAAGTGTAGGAGAATTCTCATATCCAGTTGTTGCAGGAGCTTTGATAAGCACATTGTTTAAGGAATCGGCTTTTACCTCAAAACATCTGGATCGGCCCCACTCTTGCAGCCAGATGGAAATCTGTTTTTCATGCTTTGAACGCCTCGGGATTTTATTAATTTCTTCGAAAACGTTGAGGATCTGTTGAGTTTTAGAGTGCATAGGGATCAATTTTTAGTTTTCTTCTTGAGTTATTTTTAGAGTTATTTTTAGGATTGTTATTAGTTTACTGAATAACGTATTTTTATAATTTATTGATAGCCATTCCGTAGTTTGAATAAGTGTAATTAATATCTAATATATATAATATAATCTAAGTTTTAAAATTATATTGAGCTACCTTTTTGAAGTTTAGAAGTTAAAATTCCGAATTTTAAAGCTCAATGAGTATGCATAGTAACATCCAACGCTTCGACATAAAAAATCAAATTGCGTGCGACCACCCTACCCTAAAGGATGAGGTATGCTTCTGGCCGCCCGCCCGGTTACTTGGAGACAGATGATTAAATATCCTTTAACAAGGTTTCCTTACCATAAGTGATTGAAATTTTGACCTCGGTTTCCTATCCGATATACTATCTATCTAAAAGGAAGTTATGGTTTATATATTCAAAGAGAAATACGAAGAGGCGAGGGTCCACTTCATCCCCAATCTAAAGAATGGGGTATTCGTCACCCTCTGCGCTCCCACAGTAATAAAAAGAGATTTTTGAAATATTAAATCAGCTTAAAATCAGTTAAGAAATGATTGAGAAGGTTAGTTACTGAAAATCGCAAAAAAGGTAATCCTCAATCCGGCAAGAGGATTACTTTTGTTTTTTGTCAGATTTGAGGGATGCCACTCATTATCCTTTAGCCTTGATCTTTTTGTGTTCCATTTTAAGGGTTATTTACTTTCAGAGTATATACCCGGTCTTGTATTTGTTGTCACTTTTATGTAATCTGTTTTTGTTGTCGTACTGCTGCCTGCAACATTGGTTACTGTAAGTGTAACCTTATATTTTCCTTCCTGTAAATACTCATGTTTTGGATTCTGGTCTGTTGAAGTTTTTCCGTCTCCAAAATTCCAGTTCCATGAAGTTGGTGTTCCTGAACTTTTGTCAGTAAATGTTACTTTAAGAGGGGCTTTTCCAGAGGTTGGAACTGCAGAAAATGCAGCAACAGGTTTTGCCACATTTACAACATTTATGTAGCCGGACTTTGTTGTTGTATTGCTTCCTACTATATTCTTTACTGTCAAGCTAACAGTGTATTTTCCAGCTTTAGAATATTTGTGCTTTGGATTCGGAGTTGTCGAAGATGTTCCGTCTCCAAAATCCCATTTCCATGAAGTTGGACTGTTGCTGCTTTTGTCAGTAAACTGCACCGTTAACGGCACTTTTCCTTCAGTAATAGATACCGAAAAATCAGCTAAAAGTACTGGTTTTGCTGGAATGGAACCTATAAACTGTCCGAAGGCAACAGGGCTCGCTCCTACATCTACCGTAGATGTAACTTCGTTTGTTTTTATGTCAATTACAGAGACAGTATTGCTGTCTCCATTGGCTACATACACCTTTTTTCCATCTGGAGAAACTGCAACTCCCATAGGTGAAGATCCAACATTTACTGTAGATATTACAGTGTCTGTGGTTGTGTTAATTACGGAGATAGTGCCGTCGCCAGAATTTGCTACATATGCTCTTGTTCCATCGGGGGTAAATGCAACTCCGTAAGGACTATCCCCTGCCTTCACCGTGGCTGTGACTAGGTTTTTATTTGTGTCAATTACAGAGACATTAGTACTTAACTGGTTAGCTACGTATACTTTTGTTCCAACCGGGTTAACTGCAACTCCCCAACAAGTATAGTCTACCTGCTGCACCTTAACTACAACTTTTTTTGTTGTTGTATCGATTACAGAGATAGTGCCTTCGCCGGAGTTTGTAACATATGCTTTTTTCCCATCAGGGGTGAATGCAATTCCAGTTGGAGATTTTCCTGTGTCTATCGAAGCTATAACCTCATTTGTGTCTGTGTCAATTACAGAAATAGTCGTGTCGCCCCAATTTGTTACATATACTTCATTTCCATCTGGAGTAACTGCAACTCCAAAAGGATAATTTCCTACATCTACTGCAGCTATAACACTTTTTGTTTCGGTATCAATTACAGACACGGAATTGGCATAAACCCCTGCTTCAAGGGCGTTTGCTACATATAACTTTGATCCATCGGGGGTGAAAGCAATCCCTAAAGGCTTGCCTCCTGCATCTTTCATCGCTTCTATCTTCATCGTATATATAACGGTGTCTGTATCTGTGTCAATAATAGATACAGTTCCGTCGGCGTAGTTAGTAATATATGCGTATGTCTTCATGGGCGTGGTACCTTGCCCAGAAGCTGCCGATATCGTAGACGAAACAAGAATCAAAAATAAAATCACAGCTGTTGAAACTAAAGTTATTGAATACGCTTTTTCTTTCTTTTCCATATATTCTACCTATCACTGTCTTTCAAATATTTTTCATAGTAAAAATATTAATAACTAAACATGTTAACATTCTTATATTTTGTTATTTAAGTTTATATTTATTAAAATGAGGTAGTTTGAAAGGATTTATCCAGGATATGGATAGAAGAAAGGAAAATTTATGCAAAGAAAAAACGTATTGTGCCGAAAAAAAGTAAGAAGAGAATATTGAATATCTCAAATTACCTTAAATAAATTAAGAAATTGGATTGTGAGACTCAATTGTTGAGAGTAAAAAAGGGCAATTCTCAATATATAGACGGAACAAATCTTATTGAAGGTATATTTGTAATTTTATTAGTTATCTCTTTTATGAAACTAAAGAGACAATAGCGCGGGATTTCTTATTAACACAAATAATATAATACCTTCATGTTGCAAAGCATGTAGAAGGTATTAAAACGGAGATTGAAACTGTCTAAATCCGTTTGAAATGTACTACTAATCCAATTTTTCTTTTTCAATTTCTTCGTTTGTAAATTTCTCTTTTGCAAATTCTTCTTTATCTTTCATCCTGCTTTGCGCCGAGTGTCTTGGACCCGCACCAAGAAGCAGCCATTAAGAATAAATCGGATTTTAAATATAAAAAATTGCTTGTTGTATATCTTCCTCTGCAGCTTCTGCAAACTCAACATTTAAATCAAAAAATTATTTCATACAGCTTTTGGAAATATCAAATTCCACTTAAATGTTTCAAATTTATTTTTAGATTCCCAAGTTAAGATGCTAGGCATTTATGTAACTTCTCACAATAATCCAGAGAACAAGACAGCAAATTGCCTCAATCAAATCTTTTTTAAATTCGGTTTCCATATGCTTATTTAACTCGGTAATCACATTTAAATTTTTTTATCTGTTTAAATATTAGTCTATCCGTTATAATTCCCTCAGGAAACTTTCTTTTGCATTTTTAAAAGAGCTTGATGAAGTCTGCTATTGAAGTTCCAATTATAGAGGATATTTACAGAAGCATAAAGAGCGAGGGAGAAAAAACGTTGCCGACGAGATTCTAAGAACTGCTGGTTGTCTGGTACTGACGGTAAAAAGTAGAAAATAAGGTTCTCTAAAAATCTTTATAAAATTGTTTCAATCAAACTCAACTTAAATCTAGAAAGTTGATACGAAGGACATCTTGATTTACTGAAGATAAATCAGGAAGCAATTTCAAAGATTCTTAATGCGATTAATATAAAGCCACATAAAATTAGCTTTTATATTGTAAAGTTGATCCAGATTTGATCAAAAAGCAGCAAAATTCTAGCTATATATATAGAGGCTAAAATATTAAATGAAAAAGAAGAAGAAACTATAACGGAAAAATTTATCATAAAGTATTTTGAGAGGTATGGAAGTTGGGAATCTGTAAAAGAGTAAGTATATTTCAGTAATATAAATTACATTTTAGTTCTTACTCTTTATTTTATTTTTTCTACTTTGATTTTGTATTTTTATGCTTGAATCTACGGTGAGTTTTTTATCAGGTGTGATCCCGTAATATTTTGTCCTTGCTGCTCCCCAAATGCAACCGTTTTTCCCGAAGATTTTTAATTCAATGTTCTGGATAGTCTTGCAAATTTTGTTTCCCTCTCTTGCACCCTTGCAGACTATACAGAACTTTTCGCAAAAAATAGGGGGCTTTCCCTTATTTTCAACCATCTTGACACTTCCAACTATAGTTTATTTATCCGGGCACTTTGGGTACTTACCCGGATATTATGCTGATCAGTACAGTTTTATTCGATCAGAGTAGTTTCTTTCCTGCATTAGGACCAGGAGCGCACTGGAATACCTCGCTAATCCTTACTTTGATAAGGTTCTTTGCAGGAAGACCGGGTTTTGCTGTATTCACAATTGCTTTCATTTTATCAAATTCATTCCCGGAACTGAGGATTTCAGTTTTACCTTTTATCTGGAAGCAACCACCGGTATCCGGTCCCCATACATAGATCGCTACATTCGGGTTTTCTTGAAGATTTGCTAGGGATTTGGACATGAAATTGTCTGAAATCCAGATCGTTTCATCGTCTACAAGCTGGCAGAACCCTATAGGCACTACATTTGGAATTCCTTCTTTTGAGGCTGTAGCTACGGGAAAGATCTTGACTTTTGAAAAAGCAACTTTCATTTCTTCACTTAACTTTACCATGGTAATCACCATCAAGATGGTTACAGTATAGATTTATATATTTAAGCGTCAGAATTGTGTACACATGATCGGATTTGTGTATTTTTATGACCTTAATAAAAAGAAGGTTAATTAAAACTTATTAAGTGAAATAGAGGAAAAGATTGAGATTTAAGAGTAATATAAGGAATTGAGGAGCAGAAATGCTCGAAAATAATCAGCTCTCAAAACGAAAATATTATTAACTGGAAGCTCTGGCTGCGAAAATCTTATTTTCTTGCCGAATGTCCAGATGATTCTACATCTAGCTTATAGATATTCTTGCTCTGAAGTTCATAGATTCCAGAAATTACAGATTTTGAATTCTTGTAGGATCAGGTGACAAGCTTGCAGCCATGAGCTGTAACTTGGTTTATTCGCTCTACTTAGAAACAATCTGAATGTAGAGACGATACTGCAAACTATTTTGAAGAAGAAAACCCAATTTTGTAGAAAAACTATCTTAATCAGCTCAGTAAGCTAAATATGAATAAATAAATGTAAGACTACATATTTTCAAGTTAATATAGTTCGTTATTTTGAAAGATTTCTACAGAGTTTAAAATTCAAATCCAGTTCAATAATATTTTTATTAAATATAAATTAAGTCAAAATCTGTTATCTCATAATGTTTCAACAGATTCTTAGCATTGTATTTCCACCCTTTTGAAACTCATATGCCACACTTATTTCCTTTACATCTCTCTTTCTCTCCCTTAAAAAATCGATTATAGGTTCAACGTATGACGATCGGTCGGCATTTACGTTCAATAACGGAAATATTCGGACCTCATTTGAAACTCTACACAACTCCTCTACCGATTTCAAATGAAACTCCAATGACAGGTTGTCTGTATAGAGAAACAACAAATGAGAGCACAGTGCCAGGTCAAACTCTTTATCACTGAAAGGCAGCAAGGGCAGTTCACCCGGGATATATCTTTTTTGTATTACCCCTCCTGAAAAATCTTCCAGAAATTTCTCCATAGCTGACATCCTTATTCTTCCGAGTTCTTCAACTGAACCAGTTTCTTGCCAGATGAATTTATCCTGGTTTCTCTTGGTCTGGTAAATGATGTTATCATAGGTTTCATAAATTTTCTGTCTAATCTGGTCAGCACTAAAAAAGTAAACGGGGTCAACTGATACGATATTTCCGCCTCGTTCTGTAAGCTCTGCATTGAAACTTGCAGGTCCGTCTCCACAACCTATGATCCTTCGCTTGAGATCGGCAGATGTTAAGTTAAACATTCTGATGTATTCGTTGAAAGATCTACCCCATGGCTTGATATCATGATATATAACTGTCATAATCTGTGCACTATGGTACATAAGTGGGTGGTATATATAAAAATTAGTATTTTTTAATAACGAGTTCATCCTAAACTCAACTTTACCTAAAATAGTAAAGTTTTAAAACTATTTTGAAACTCTATAATAACTAAATAGTTAAAAAAATAACCAAGTTTAGAGGCTATTCAAAATTCAAACAGTTTCTACATTTGGATAATGGGAATTTTTGATTTTAGGTTCAGACCGAAATATATTATCGAACTTGCTTGCTCTACATATAAAATCAATACATTAAACGGCTCTGTAGAAATCCTCAATTTTATGCAAACTATTTCTACAACTTTTTTGTTTATGTTATACACTATCAGTTTAATTTTTATTTCTTTGACCTGATTAAAGAACTTTCTCGCCTTGAGTACTTCTCCAAACTTCCTTTTTACAACAGAAAACGTCGTTTCCGCTATGTTCCGTTTATTGTATTTAATTTTATCAAAGCTTAAATTCAACTGTTTTCTGTATTTTCCTTTTATTTTCTTTCTCTTTCTTACTCTTAAAGGTATAATTGATTCTGCTTTTATTTCTTCTCTGATTAAGGCATGAATTTTTTCAGAATCATACCCTTTGTCCATTACATAACATTCGGATTTTTTTGGCTTATTTGATTGTCTTATCAGAGTTTTTGCATGTTTGACATCGTGATGCGTTTTTTGACTAATTATCCATCCTAATATTACTTTTTTATCAGTATCTACTGATATTGAAGTTTTCAGGAAGCTCCGAAAGAGCTTCCCTGTTTTTCGAGAGTAATAGTGACTTGCATAAGAACTCGTAAATCCAGTTGCATCGATTGCTGTGATCGATGCATTTTCTCCATGTGAATAAAATAACTTTAAAGTTCTTGATAAAAGTATATTAAATAATGACGAAGGAATTCTGAATAGAAATTTTTGAAGAGGGGTGTAATGAGGAATCTTACCAAGGTCAAGTTTTTTTTATATTGTTCATGAGATCGATAAGTTCTACAAAATCACGATAGTCTGTACTTATATACTCTTTCAGTAAAACAAGAACAAGAAGCTGATGTTGAGTATAAACACGTTTGGAATATTTACAGAAGTAAAGGTTCAGCCTGGAAGACTGAACCATTTTAAGACTGAGATCAATAAAATTAATATATTTATTTGATGACAATAGGAATTGCTCCTCGTTTTTTGTAGGACAAAAAAATAAGGAGCATTTTTACAATTTTATTTTTATAAATTTTTGGGTAAAAACATCACTTAGAGGATTTCTACAAAGCCACATTAGACATTTGGTTAAATTTGTAACTTAAGCATTTAACGGCTTAATGTATCATTTTTCATTCCAAATCCATAAATATCCTGCTAAGTTGTAGAATTAAATTCGATTTTAGGACAGTCTTTAGCTTGCTTAAGTCTCTTAAACCAATTAGTAATTAGATGTTAGTCTCCGGTTCGGTTAGCACCAGAGTAGATGGGAGTTAACTTTTCAACGACCTAAATGTCTTTTTAACAGAATGTTTCTGTAAATATAGATAAGATTATATCAAAAGAACATGTATTGTGATAGGAAAATTTAATTATAAAGTATATCTTTTAGATATATATTTGGGGGGAAAAAAATTATTAAGAAATCTGGAATTCTTGTAGTTTTACTTTTATCGGTAGTGTTTATTTCTGGCTGTGTGGAAAATGCTCAGGATAATAAGACTGGGCCTGGAGATGAAGAAAAGATGACTCCCGTAGAAGGTGCTACTCCTAATGTAACAGAAAACGTTACAGAGTCGGTGGGCAGAGATGCTAGAGACGGGTCAATGTCTGAACAGGAAAAGACATCTTTGATTGGAGGAAAAGAAGTCATAATCCCCGGTGAAGATGGACCGGGTCAGGGTAATAGAACCTCTTCTGGAAACCAGACCTCAGATAATAATCAGACAATTGCTCAAATTGCGGAAGGGGCAGGATATACCACCTTTGCTTCACTCATAAGGGATTCTGGGCTTGAAGATACTCTTAATAATGGGGGACCTTATACTATCTTCACTCCGACTGACATAGCCTTTGAGAACCTTCCAGAAGGCATGCTTGATGACCTCCGTAATGATAAGGGGAAACTGAACCGTATACTGACCTATCATGTGGTCAACGGAGAATACCGAGCTTCGATCCTTAAAAATATGAATTCTCTTACTTCCCTAGAGACAGGGAAGCTTGCTGTAACCACAATCAAAGGACAGATTATGATAGGAAATGCGACCATTATAGAGCCTGATATCATTGCAGATAATGGGATTATCCACGGGATTGACAAAGTAATGATTCCTTCAGGAGTCTGAAAATATAAATAAAGAATAGAAGTAAAGATTATATTAATTTAAAAATGTATTTGCTTCTTTTATTTTTTACTTTACTTTTTAATATGTTTGTCCTACCAGTTAGCTTTGATCTCTTTCATTACTCCGATTTTTATCCTATTTAGCCAGTCAAATTTTTAGTATGTTCTATTGCTTACTACAGATCTTCAGAGATTCACCTGTTCTCTGTACCCGAACTTAACGCTGTAATCCAAATAATAGATGACTTCAGGCTCAATTTTTATCATAATGCTATCCGGGTCAGGTGGCATGTCTGCTGCAACCGGAAATTTAGCTACCAATATTTCCCCAACTTCTCGCAGTTCTGTTTCATCCGTGATTATCGATGCCTTGCCTTCAATCTGAAGGGCCTGCATGTCAAACCAATCGGGATCGTCTTCGTCGACAGTATATGCCACATATGGATTCTGCATAATATTCTGGACTTTTCGAGTATTTTTATTGGTTGCCATATACACAACTGCATCTTCAGATACATATGCCATTGTATGGGCCATTGGCTTGCCCTGCGGGCTTACCGTTGCAAGGTTCAAGTAGTAGTGATTTGAAAGGTATTCGTGAATCCTATCTTTAAGCTCTTTTGCCATATTCCCCACCAAAAATATTATAAATCTTAGATAAAACCTCTTTTATTAGATTTCCACATCGTAGCTGCAGGATACTGTAATCCCAACCAGTTTTTCTAATCCTATAATCTAATTTTCAATTCCCTATAAAATATCTCAAGCCTGTAATAAACTTCCAGTTTTGTAACAAAGAAGGGAAAATCCACTTATCCCATCTTTTCCCCATACAACTTAGAAGGACAAAATTTATAAATTTTACTTATATCTGCAGTCAGTGGAATATAAATACTATGGTGGACAATTTTTCCCAGAATAAGTTCGGAAGACAAAGATCCCGACTTGGAAAAATATATAATAGAACCTGTGCTTTTAGGAAGTATATTTTGGACTTTTTTACCCTATTCAATCGAATAAGTCCATATTTTTTCCAACAATAATTTAAAAAAGGACTAAAGAGAGTTAAAAAGCAACTTTTATTTATGACTTTTTTTACCTCTACATTCTTTTAGTTTTTCTTCCAGACGGATACGGGAAATGAAGACTCCGAAATGAGTTGAAATAGTTTCAACAGCAGTTCGCACGCTATCTGGAATTTCATATTCTAAGCTTGAAGCAAGATAAAAAGATGCAATAACCTCATTTCCTGATTTTACTGGGATAATTGCGGTAGCTCTAAGATTTTCGTGCCTGAGTGCTTCGTCTCTCGATGTGAGAAGAAGATCGACATGCTGTTTGTAGACAGGCTGCCCTATCATAACAAGCCTGGTATTGGGGGAATTTACACTGTAATGCGAAGCATGCTCGACAAAATTAGGGGAAAAGCCGCGGTGAAAAGCAAGGTTCATATCGCCAGTTTCTTCATCTATAAGGTAAATACCTCCGGCATCGATTTCATCTATTTGGAGGCAGGAATCCAGTAATATCTCAAGAGTCTCGTTCAGGGAACTGGAAGTGCTTAGTGCGATACCAAGATCCCTCTGGATATAGAGCAATTTCTCTCTTCTCTTTCGCTCGGTAATATCCATGATTATTCCCATAAGGTACTTTACAACTCCATTTTTATCAGCTTCAATGAAAGTTCTTTCATCAACCCAGCGTATCTCTCCTGATTTCGTGAGAATTCGATACTCTTGAGAATAGTCTATGTAACTTTCTTCTATTCTTCTTGAGAGTTCTCTTTCAACCATTTCCAGGTCATCAGGATAAATGACATTACCGTAAAGAAGTTTTCCGGATGTAAATTCTTCAGCAGAATATCCGAATTGCTTTATGTTTTCGGAGACAAAATCAGCAGGCCAGTATTTCTCTGGTCTCCAAAGAAAAACCGTAACAGGAACCTTGTTTATTACTGAGATGAGCTCCTTTGCCATCTCCAGAGCATTGCATAAATCCTTCTCATTTAGATATTTATAGGTTTTTCCTCTACCGTTCCCATTCTTAGCTGAGTTCGAGAATATTTTAGGCATTTAATTCTCCCTTGATCAAAATCTCTTACAGAAAACCCTGATAAAATTTCGAATATTTACATTTTTTGCTTCGTAAACATAGAAGTACGCAATAAATTAAAAAGCTTGTGATTTGAGTTTCAGAATACATCAGAATGTAGAGACTTAAAAGTTAGAATCTATCAAAAGATAATATGAAAAAAAATACATGAATAAAAGATGTTATAGGAGAAAAATATATAAAGAAAAACTGAAAACTACTAATTTTTAGTATGTAAAATTATTAGTTGCAAGCCATTTTAAGTAATAGTTTAAGATTTTACTACCAGGCTCCTGAATTTATCTGTTAAGTTCTCGTAAGTTCACAGACCTCAACGTCCGCATAAATAATCAATTTACTTAGCATCGATTTCTCTTTCTCATACCTTTTTCCATTTTTTACGCTATGGAAAAACCCTCTTTTCCTACTTAATGTAGAAAATCCTATTTTTAAATTAATCTCAAGGTCAATTTGATATATATCCGATGATATATTTTTAGACACATCTGTACAAAACACAAACAGAGGCGAATTTGGGAATATGGATGACCTTGAAGGAGTATTGAAAGGACAGAAGATTGCTTATTTTTCTATGGAGATTGGACTTAACAATGAAATCCCTACTTATGCAGGGGGATTGGGCATACTTGCAGGAGATACTATTCGCTCGGCTGCTGATCTGAATATTCCACTGGTAGCAGTAACACTAGTTAGCAATAAAGGCTATTTCAGGCAGATTCTTGACCCTTCAGGAAACCAGGTAGAGCATACTGAAGAGTGGAATCCTGCTCGTTTCATGACTCTTCTTGCAGAAGAGGTAAGCGTAAAAATTCAGAACCGAGATGTTAAAATCAGAGCCTGGCTGTATAACTGTAAAAGCCTTACCGGAGGCTTCGTACCTATTATTTTCCTTGATACCGATGTTGAGGGAAACGAATGGGAAGACCGAAGAATTACGGATTTCCTCTATGGAGGAGATCAGCGCTACAGGCTCAAGCAGGAAATAGTACTTGGGATAGGAGGAGTTCGGATGCTAGATGCGCTGGGCTTCAAGGTTCGAAAGTACCATATGAACGAAGGGCACTCAAGCTTGCTTGGCATGGAACTCCTGAGGCGTAACGGCACTGACCCTGTAAAAGTTAAGGAGCTTTGTATTTTTACTACGCATACCCCTGTGGAAGCCGGGCATGATAAGTTTGATTACGGGCTTGTTGAAGACCTTATTCAGGATAAAAACGATGTAGACATCCTCAGAAGATTCGGAGGAACCGACCGCTTTAATACAAGTCTTTTTGCTCTTAACCTTTCGAACTATGTCAATGGAGTTACAAAAAGGCACAGCAGGATTTCAAGTGAACTCTTCCCAGGTTATAAAATCCAGGCGATCACAAATGGTGTCCATTCATATACTTGGACTTCTCCTTATTTCAGAAAACTGTATGACCGCTACCTGCCTGGCTGGGCAAATGAGCCTGAACTTCTGGTAAGGATAGATGGAATTCCGGACCCTGAGATCTGGGAAGCTCACTGGAGTGCAAAAAAAGCCCTTATCGATGAGGTGAACAAAAGGACAGGTGTGGGTATGGATTACGAGACTTTGACAATCGGCTTTGCACGGCGCATGACCGCATACAAGCGTGCAACTCTGGTTCTATCCAATCTTGAAATGCTCAAAAAAATAAACAGACGGGGTAAAATCCAACTCATCTTCGCAGGCAAAGCCCATCCACGTGACGAAGCCGGAAAGCAGATTATAAGAGATATCTTCAAAAACATGGAAATCCTGAGGGAAGAAATAAAAATTGTTTTTCTGGAAAACTACGATATAGACCTAGCCGCAAAAATGATTTCTGGGGTTGATGTCTGGCTGAATACACCAACCCGCCCTTATGAAGCCTCCGGCACAAGTGGCATGAAAGCTGCTCACAACGGAGTCGTAAATTTCAGTGTACTCGACGGCTGGTGGATCGAAGGCTGGATTGAAGGCGTTACTGGCTGGGCAATGGGCCCTCAGCCCGAAGAAAACCTTTCTGAAGAAGAAGCAAAAGCCGCCGAAATTAGTGATCTTTACAATAAGTTGTATTATATTATCGTTCCCATGTACTACGACCGCAAGGATGACTGGATTAAGCTAATAAACAACTCCATAGGCATGATAGCCTACTATTTCAACAGCCACAGAATGATGCGGCGTTATGTCACACATGCTTATTTGTAACGTGCTATGGTTACTTAGGGAGTTTGTGAGTTCATGAGCCCCCTCCCCTTTAAACTATTTTTGGGAGATCGGAAACTCAAAAAATCAATGCTATTTTGCGAAGTT
>Ga0207800_1000180_pt1 | contig 22255 bp, 19 predicted proteins | sample LuqExpMetageno11_FD_187769 | JGI IMG/M metagenome (GOLD analysis project Ga0207800, IMG submission 187769) | Tropical forest soil microbial communities from Luquillo Experimental Forest, Puerto Rico - Sample 11 (SPAdes) | ecosystem: Environmental > Terrestrial > Soil > Tropical forest ... | reverse complement strand
ATAAATGCCGCTACCAATATCAAAAAATTTGCTCTCATAGATCAAAATCTAATTGGATTATGACACCTACGGAACGTGGGGAAGAGCTTGGGGACTTGCCCTCAATGGAGGGAGGAATGAACCAAGAAGCCACTCAGTCTTTAGCTGAGGGGTAGTTCACATTTTCTCAGAAGTTAAAACTTTCTCATCTCAATACTTAAAGAAGTTAGGGGATTATAAAATGTGTTGAAAAAGTGGAATTGTTTACCCTATGAGTATAGAAATGTAGTAAATCTAGGTGGGATATATGTACAGTGAGAATTTAACATTGCCTTTTCCCGTTCCTCTTGAATCTATCCCTTACCTGTGGCAACAGAGCGACGCTCTTATTTTTCTCGTTAACTTGGATAATTATGATATATTCAGTACAAATTATCTTAACAAAGCGGAAATGAAATCTCTTGAGAGGTTACAGACCAGTCTTTTTCAAAAAAGATATATTATTTCTAGAACGGTATTAAAACATATTTTATGCAGTATTATTAGAGAACTATCTGCCTCAGGAATATCAACATATAAGGATGTGTATGGGAGAGTGTGCATCCACAATCACAGTGACCTGTACATTTGTATATCATATACCCAAAGCATTGCAGTCCTTGCGATATCAAAGATCGAGATAGGTATTGATGTCGAACTTGAGAAAACACTGTCTCTTAAAAGTAACTTGAGGAACCTGAATACGAAATTGTCTTCACTCACAGATGAATCCGTAAATGAAAACGATCTTTTAAAAATGTGGACTTTGAAAGAAGCCTATTCCAAGTTTTCAAACAAAAACATGCACCTTATTTTTAGTAAAAAATTGGATCTCCGCGATGTTAGCTACTCAATTTATTTTTTAGATAACAAATATATATTATCTGTCATAACTCCCCCTGGATCTCATATTATCAATATAAATTATCTTCAGAAAATTGACTGTAATTGGGACTGAATATTTCAGATAAACCCAAAGTTTAGAATTATGTTTTCTGTTCATTTTTTGTCTCGTATGTATGATGTGAATAACTGATTATATTGATAGATAAACCGATTATACTATTTTTTTATGAAGCACCTAAATAATCTCGTTCAGGTATACTGAAGTGCATCAAATCAATTTTACAAATAATAAGGCAGAAAGCCCTAGGTCTTCAGCCTAGGAGATGAATGTCGTCAACTTCAACCTTGATTTCTAATGTATTCCTCTGCTGTTTCTTTGCTCACATTTCCTATTGTTGAGGCAACGTAGCCATCACTCCATAGTGTCTTTTCTCCCCAGTAAAATCTTTTCAAGTATTTGCCTTGGTTTTTCCATAACCTGTTAGTAGTTTCTTGTTTCAATTTTCTAACAATTGCAAGAATTGAAACTTTTGGCTTACTCTTCACAAGTAGATGAATATGATCTTTATCTGTCTCCATCTCTAGTATTTCAAAATCTGACTCATGCTCAATATTATGTATTGTTTGTTTTAGCTCATTGTTAATAGGCTCTAGTACTCTTTTTCGATACTTGCAAACAAAAATGATATAATACATTAGCAGAAATTTGGTGTGGTTTTTGTGTTCATACCCCATATGTACCCAAAACTATATGTTACGGTAAGGAATATAACAGTATATATGATGAAAGCGTACCATTTTAGGTTATATCCTACAGTAGAACAATCTAGAAAATTAGAGCAGCATATAGGTAGCTGTAGGTTTGTCTATAATTGGGCACTTGATCAAAAAATTAAAACGTACGAACAGACTAAAAAGTCAATCAGTCATTTTGATTTAGACAAAAAACTTCCAGATTTGAAAAAAGAAAAACCTTTTTTGAAAGAAGTTAATGCTCAGTCATTACAAGGTATGACAAAACATGTAGATTCAGCTTTCACAAGATTCTTTAGAGAGAAAAATGGATTTCCTAAATTCAAATCTAAAAAGAATCCTGTTCAAGCTTTTCCAGTACCACAACACTATTCTGTAAGTTTTGAAACTAGTACAGTGAAACTTCCAAAAATCGGAGAGATTAGAGCAAAACTCCACAGAAATTTCACCGGAGAGCTTAAGACAGCAACAGTTTCTAAAACATACACGGGAAAGTACTTCATTAGTATTCTTGTGGAAAATAATGAAGAGTTTCCAACAAAACAAGAGTTTTCAGAATCAGCCACGATAGGTGTAGATGTAGGTATCAAAGATTTTGCTGTACTCTCTACAGGAGAAAAGATTGAAAATCCTAAATACCTTAAAAATTCTCTTCAGAGACTTAAAGTGCTTCAGAAAAGAGTCAGCAGAAAACAGAAAGGTACTAAGAATAGAGAAAAAGCAAAGCAATCATTAGCAAAACTACATGAGAAAATAACAAATCAGAGAAATGATTTCCAGAACAAACTCTCTTTTAAACTCGTTAGCGAAAACCAAGCTATAGCTCTGGAAACTCTAAATGTTAAAGGTATGCAAAGAAATCATCATTTAGCACAGGCTATAGGGGATTCTGCCTGGAGTAGTTTTGTAACAAAATTAGAATATAAGGCTGAATGGCTAGGGAAAACCATTCTGAGAATAGGACAGTTTGAACCCTCCTCTAAACTCTGTTCAGTCTGTGGATATCATAATTCAGATCTAACATTAAAGGATAGGGAATGGATATGCCCAGATTGTAAAACCAAACATGATAGAGATATCAATGCTGCAATTAACATCAAAAAATTTGCACTCATAGATCAAAACCTAATAGGGGTTTGAAACTCTTTCAACACCTACGGGACGTAGGGAAGAGCCTAGGGACTTGCTTTCAATAGAAAGGGGAATGAACTAGGAAGTCACTCAGTCTTTAGCTGAGTGGTAGTTCACTCAGATTCTTGGCCTTGTATCAGGGCGTTTTGTTAAGAGGAAAGTGTCTCAAATTATTTATATAGTTGTATTGCGTAAATTACCTTTGGGGATTTCAGACATTATGGACATAGTTTTGTGTTATTCACAGTCATTTGTCTACTAACGAAAATAAGGGGAAAATATATGGAACAGATAAAGAATGACATAGTCGAGTACTTGAAGGCTAATTCTTTTATGGACAATAACAGCAGCTTGAATGATAATGATTCTCTTACTCAGAATGGAATTATAGATTCCATTGGGCTGCTTGAACTTATGGACTACATATGTGAAAAATATTCTATTGAAATTCCTGAAGATATGCTGACGCCTGAAAACTTTGATTCTTTGCAGGGAATTACTAATATGATTACCACACTGGCGAAGTGAAAAAGTATGCGGATTGATGCGTATATCACTGAGTACGCCAGAAAAACTCCTCAAAATACTGCCTTGGAAGAGGGAAAAAATTCAATTTCTTATAGCTGCCTTGATAATGACATAAATGCCATTGCTTCATCTTTGATGGATTTTAATCGCTGCCGATTTGTAATACTGGCAGAATCAGGCATACAGTACATAAAAGTGCTAATGGCAGTATATCGGTCGGCTAATATCGCAATCCCTCTTCCAATAGAATTTCCTAAATTCAGTCTTGAAAAGATCCTTGATGCTGCTCATATTAACAATATTATAACAACCGATAAGCAGTATTCAAGATTTGGAGAGGATTTTTTTGAGCGTTTTGGAACTGTAATTGTTATTTCCAGCGATAATCCCAAAAAAATTTTGCGTAAAAGTATTGAAACTGAAGTAAATAATTCGGAATTACGCCTGGTTCTTTATACTTCAGGTACAACAGGTACCCCAAAAGGGGTCATGTTAAATGATAAAAACCTGGTAACTAATGCAGAGTCAATAATAAAAGTACTTAGGATAACTTCCAGAGATAGTGGAGCACTAGTAATATCCCCACATCATGCTTTTGGAAATTCGATAATTAACTCCCATCTGGTAGCTGGCGGCTCTGTCAAAATTGGAAACATGAATTTTATAGACCCGACTTTTAACCTTGTAGGATCAGGTGTTTCCATATTTTATGGGGTGCCCAGTACCTACCGAATACTCCTTCGATATCCTGATAGATTCAAAAGAGCTTTTGCTAACGTTAGAACCGCCGCATCGGCAGGGGGAGGGATGGATAGAGCTATTGTAGAAGAAATAACAGGGTTAGCTCCTGATGTGGAAATTTTACCTATGTATGGGCAGACTGAAGCTACGGCAAGGCTTGCCTACCTGCCAGCAGAAGATGTAGACGAGTTCGTAGATACTATAGGAAAAGCAATTCCAGGGGTCATACTGGATGTCGTTGATTCCGAGTACAGGCCAGTAAAACCTAATATAACGGGTGAACTGGTTGCCAAGGGAGATAATATTATGCTAGGTTATCTGGACGATGAACTTGCGACTGAAAAAAGAATTGTAAATGGGTGGTTGCATACCGGTGATCTCGCACAGAAATTGCCCAATGGATATATCAGACTACTTGGACGCAAGGATGACCTCATCAAAATCGGCGATCATCGTGTTAACCCAAGAGAAATTGAGAGAAGTATAGAGGAAAATAACGAGGTTTCCAAAGTTTTTGTTGTACCTGTGCACCATGAACTTATGGGGACTGCAATCAGCCTTATGGTAATACCTGCAGAAGGGACAAAAATTGAAAAGCTGTTTGCTTTCTGCCGAAAAAGTCTTCCAGGCTATCTATGTCCAAGAGAAATACTATTCATTGATCATCTTCCCTTGAGCGAAAATGGGAAAATATCCAATCGATCCATCATAGAGGAATACCAACATGTCAAAGCTAGTATGTAAAAAGTGTGTTCTCGATTCCGATATTCCAGGTATACAAATCAATGAAGACACTGGCCTCTGTCATTTCTGTGAAACATATACTCCTCTTACTTCACAGGAAAAAAATGAGTATCTGGTCAGAATTGAAGAACTTTTTAAACAGTATGGGGGAAAGGGTAACTACGATGTAATTTATGCACTTTCAGGTGGGAAAGATTCATCTTATACGCTTTACAAGCTCAAAAAGGATTATCCTTTCCTTAAGATACTCGCTGTGCAGTTCGATAATGGATTCACTTCAGAAAACGCAATAAAGAATGCCAAAAAAATGTGCAAGATCACAGAATGCGATTATTTCCAGTTGACCATGGAAAAGGAAGTTCTATATGACACATTCCGAAAAGCTGCAGAGTCATACGATATGTTTCCGAAGTTTGCCAAATATAGAGCCAGTGACATATGTAATGTTTGCATTACTATTATCAAACAAAAATTGATAGAGCAGGCAATTCTTCAAAAAGCACCTTTTATTATATTTGCCTTTACAGCTGGACAGTCTCCAAATCCAATAATTAATCTTTCAACTAATTTTATACAGTGGTCTAGGGAGCTGTTTAAAAAGCAACTTGAAAAAATAGGTGTCGACGATAAAGATGAGCTCTTTCTCCTAAAAAAAGAAGTTATTGAAAATATGGGAGAAACTACTCTAAATATCCTGCATCCACTGTGTCTATGGGAATATAGCGAAGATAAAGTGCTTGAAACTCTGCTGGAAATCGGGTGGGAGCTTCCGGGAATCAGTGACAGCAACTCAACCAACTGTACATTGAACTCTTTTGCCTGCTATAACCACCTGGAAAAATATGGATTCCACCCATATGCTTTTGATACAGCAGGGCTTGTTCGAAGTGGGGAAATGTCGAGGGAAGAAGGATTAGAAAAAATTAACCAGGAACTGTCACAGCCATTGATAGAAGCAGCAGCAAAGAAGCTCAAATTGAATGTAAAAAACTATAAAAAAACATTAACTGTTACCATTCGATCCTGATATAAATAATCTAATCATGGGGGAAAACTATGCAGGAAGTGAAAGAACTAAATGTGCGGATAATGGAAGAACTGAACAGAGACATTGAAAATTTGGCCTTGAATATTCGGGTTTTTATCAAAAATCAGATTATAGGTTTTAAGAAAAAAGGAGTAGTTATAGGGGTTTCTGGAGGAATAGACTCAGCTGTAGCACTTACCCTGTGTGTACAGGAAATCGGAAAAGAAAATGTGTATGGACTTCTCCTTCCTGAAGAGGAATCTGCCCCTTCTAGCAAAACCCTAGGAGCAGAGATTTGTGAAAGCTTGGGCGTGTTATATGAAGAAGTACCTATCTCTCCGATTCTAAGATCTCTCAATATCTATGATAAAAAAGAACAGATTATAAAGAGAACCTGTCCTGAGTATGACGCCAAAATACATAAAACGTCACTGGTGCTGCCTGATTTTCTTAACCAGGGACTTTTGAACTTCCCTTATATTCGGCTGACTAAAGATGGGGAGACGGTCGCAAAGTACAGGTTGAAGGCAAATGACTATCTGGAACTGATCGGGTTGCAGGGGGTCAAGCAGCGGTCTAGAATGGTAATTCAGTATATGTATGCTGAAAAGATGAATTACGTGGTGTGTGGAACAACTAACAAGACTGAACTGGTCCTCGGGCAGTTCGTAAAATATGGAGATGGAGGTGTAGATCTCGAACCTCTGGCTGACTGTTATAAGACCCAGATCTACGCTCTAGGTAAATACTTGCATATCAATGAAGAGATTATGAAACGCCCTCCAAGTGCTGATACATGGAGCCATTATACAACTGATGAGGAATTCTACTGGCGCATGCCCATACATATCATGGATCAGTTGCTATATTCTCAGGAACATAATTTACCCTTGCAGGTAATTGAAAAGAACACCGGGCTTTCCAGAGATAAGATCGAGAAAGCTCAAAAACACATTAATAGAATCAGAAATACCACCGAATATATTCGGGCTGCTCCCCCTGTTTACTATCTTAACAGATAAGCTGCAGGGAGATAAATTCCTGAGGGCAAGTCGTAATAATCCAAACCTCATATTGGAGGAATTACGGCTTTGCCTGCAGCAAAAAATCTGATCTTAAAATGCATAGATTACTGCAGTAGATAAGCATCAGATACTGTAATTATAGTTAACATAAATTTATTCAATGTATAAAATGTGTGATTATGAACACCAAAGTTTCTATTGTTCGCTGCAGCGATTATTCAAATTCAAAAGACGCGATCAAAGAGGCATTGAACCTGATAGGTGGGCTTGAGAAGATTATAGTTCCTGGCAACCGCGTGCTTCTCAAACCCAATGTGCTTGCTATCCGACCACCCGAGGATGCTGTCACAACCCATCCGGCAGTAGTATCTGCAATGTGTGAACTGGTCTCAGAAGCGGGAGGTATTCCAGTTATAGGTGACGGGTCCGGTATTATAAAACCTGGGTCTACAAGTACTTCACAGGCATTTAAGGCATCAGGAATTGAAGACGCTGCTTCAAGTTGTGGAGTAGAGCTCATTAATTTTGAAAAATCAGGTTATGTTGAGGTTGATATTCCCAATACCAGCCAGTTCTCACACCTTCACATAGCAAAAGCCGTACTCGATGCAGATGTGATAATTTCGCTTCCAAAACTCAAGACCCATGAACTCACACTCTATACAGGAGCAATCAAAAACTTCTTTGGAGTCATCCCTCAGAAAAACAGAAAAGAGGTTCACTCCCTGGAAGACCGGGATCTTTTTGGAAACGCACTTGTCGATCTATATTCTATCGTCAAGCCTAGTCTTGCACTTATGGACGGCGTGATCGGAATGGAAGGAAATGGCCCTTCAAGAGGCACACCTGTTTCTGCAGGCGTGATTATGGCAAGTTATGACTGCGTATCCCTGGATATTGTAGCCTCTGAATTAATTGGAATTAATCCTTTGAAGGTTCCTACAAACAAAGCTGCAATATCAAGAGGGTTTGGGACTGAACATCCAGAGATAGTAGGGGTACCGTTGGAGGAAGTAAAGGTCACGTTCAAAAGACCAGAAGGTGGAATTACTGCCTTCATGCCATATTTTCTTAGGAGATTCCTTCGAAGGCAGTTAACTGTAAAGCTCTCTATCAATACTTCAAACTGTGCACTTTGCAAAGCATGTGTTTCAAACTGTTCGGTGCATGCCATTGAAGAAATAAATAGGGCACTTAAAATTAACGAGGAAAAATGCATTCAATGTTATTGCTGCCGCGAACTTTGTCCTAATAATGCGGTAGAAATAAAAAAGTCATTGATTCTGAAGCTTGTAACCAAAAATAAAAATTAATAGAAAAGTTATCTGGAAGTTAATATATTCAGCATACTAAAAATTAGTATATTAAGTATACTGGAACTAGTTTGTTAAATGATTATCAGTATCAAGATTAGTCAGATATGAACTACATAAATATATTTATCTTTTAACGCTCAATGGAAAACGGGTATAAAATAAGTTGGCATAGAAATGGGGGGCATTAGCATGACTACTCTAGTATCTAACAGAGATCAAGTAACTTTTGGTGAAATTGCGGATCATTATCACAGTAATAAACTCCTGTTTGGCATGAAATATTTTAAAAACTGGATCCTGGAACGGCTTGCCTCAAGCATTCCTGTCCCTTCATGGAGGGCAAAATTACACAGAATGCGGGGTGTAAATATCGGGCATAATGTATATGTTGGCTATGATGTGGTTTTTGATCGTATTCACCCTGAATTAATTACGGTAGGGGATTATGCTGAGATCGGCGATCGGTGCATACTATCCGCTCATACGAGAGGGAGTTTGACTACAAGACAGGCATATCCGAGAACTATGGCTCCCATAAAAATCGGAAGCGGAGTTTGTGTAAACCCGGGATCTATAATCACGCAGGGTGTCGAAATTGGGGAAAATTCAATAATAGGTATCGGATCCGTAGTTACCCGTGATATCTCTCCAAATAGTCTTGCTCTGGGTTATCCTGCTAAAGTTGTTAAAAAACTTGAAGGCGTAGGTGAACTTAAAACCTGATTTTTGACACCTTCATGATCTCATTTTTCGGATTTATATCTAAGCTCAAAACCGTATTTACTCAGGGCAAAGAGTGCCATCATTATTACCGAGCAAATGAAAAATACCGATATAAAAGATGCTGCAAGATAATGAAAAAGCCCGGTTCCCCGAAAACTTACATCCATCATTGAAAATATACTGATTTTTTTCTCATATAAGGGATAAAGATACTCGCAGCCGCTTTCGCTGATATCATCCAGCAACAAGTGCGAAGTAAAGGCAGCTTCTGCAAGAAGACCAAGATACATTGCCTTTCCAGATTCCTTGTATATAATATATCCTGCAATTATTCCTAATAGGACTGCAGGAAGACTGAATAAAAGCGAATGTGTTGGAATCGGACCGGCCCAGCAGTGTTCCATAGTACCTTCTACGAGGAGACTGTGAACAATCATGATATCCGGAAATAAGGCACATATACTACCTACAAACAGCAGTAATAGTAAGTGTTTTAAGCCCTTAAGAGACAGCTCTCCTCGAAAAAGCGATCTGACAGTAGCGTAGACTGCTACTGCACTGACACAGAATACGAAGAATAACACATGCACAACCGGATAGGGCATAAGGAAACACGTAAAATCTTTTAAATGTAATTTACTTTTAAATTAAAATAAAATTGCTCCTCTAACTATATAATATTTTTTAAAAAACTCTGGAGGGATTTCTTCATATAAAAGAAGTATTCCATGAAAGGGGTTAGTATATCTTGGAAACTAACTATTTTAAAAAAATTTAATATGTTTAATATGTCTTCTTAACTCAAGCAAGAATAATTCTTGCCTGCTCGTCTGCTCGGAGACCCTTTAAAGAGGAGTTAACTCGACAAGTAGTCCGTCTTCGAATGGATATCTTTCAATAATTAGAAGCTTTGATCCGGAAGGTTCCAGTTCTTCTTTAATGTCCTCTTTTAACTCTTCAAGTACCCACCAAGCTATCTCTATTTTTCCCTCTTTTATTTCAAACAACTCTGAGGGGATTTCCATACTCTGTAGAGCTTTTTCTGCAAGTTTCTGATTTCCCCCTTCAATTACCCCATATACCAGAGTACCGTCTTCTGTAATTTCATCAAACTCTCTTGCTGTGTTCTTTGCAATCCGCTGAAATCTTTTGCGGAGCTGAACTGCGTCCTTATAGGTTGAAGAGCAAAAATGGGCTTTTTTACATGCTGTAAAGGCAATTCCAGCAGATTTGCAGGATCCAGCAGCTGCGCAGGATGTGTCGGACTCAAGGCAAAAGCCATTTTTTAGGAGGGCTTCTGAGTTATTGTCCGAGAATTCAAGTTCATTCAGGTTAAGAAAAACTTCCATTTCTTCTGCAAAAGCTGCGACTTTTTCCGCTCCTTCAAGAGCAGGAATCTCAATCCCTGCTTCGATTCCGAATTCCTTTGCATTTTTCAGAGCATCTGCGTATTGACTGTTTTTAAGATTTTTCCAGCATTCTTGCGGCGGATGCAAACGGATTTCGTCAAGGCCTGCATCTGCGAGTTTCTCAAGAATTTGCTTGCTAGGGGCCAGCGAAGTATACAGATGAATGTGGTGTCCTTTTCCAAAGGAAGCCTTGAGCATTCGGATATAATGAAGGACACGTTCAATTTTCAGCAATGGCTCTCCACCTGTAATCCCTGTCCCGAGAGCATTCATGAGCTCGGCTTCTTTGAGTAGGTCTTCGTCGCTTCTTATAGACCTTTCATTTGCAAAAACCAGGTTTTTTCCTCGTCTTTCATTAGAAAGAGGACAGTAAAAACAGCTCTTAGGGCAGAGGCCTGTTACAAAGAGTACCATTTTGGCGCCCTCCTGACAGAGCCTGCACCCTTCAGAAAGATAACTGTAAAAAGAGCCTGTTTCATCTTCAGTGAAGTTTTCCATACCTGAGTCTGCATATTCTTTTTTTATATATAACTTGTTTGTGTCTCCATTTTAATAGTATGGACATACCTTTATAAAGATGGGGCTTTTCTCAGAAACTGATATATCCATAAGGTACCAAAGGTTCATGGATGTCAGAAAAAACCGGATACGTAGTGGTTTTCGGCTGTAAAAGGTGTGGAAAATGCAAAAATATCTGTCCTGTGGACGCAATTTACGAGGAAAACGAACTTACAAAGATTGACCCCGAAAAGTGTACCCTTTGTATGAAATGCATAGATGAGTGTACAAACAGATCTATCATCTATATGGAATGAGGTATGAATATGGAAGAAATTCCGGTTGATGCAGAAGGAATTCCTGCCAGCGTGGAAGAAACTCATGTCGATATGAATAAAATCCTTGTTCATGGAAAAATTATAGATATTACAACTCCAATTTCCCCTTTTACACGGATTTTTCCCGGAGACCCGATACCTGTAATTGAAAGAATCTTCACTCTCGAAAAGGAGAGTTGTACTGTATCAAGATTAAGTTTTGGAAGTCATACCGGTACTCATGTCGATGCTCCTTCTCATGTCTTGAAAAACGGCCTGACCATTGACAAACTGGAACTTAAAAATCTAATGGGTACGGCTACTGTTCTCTATTTTTCGTCATTCTCAGGTGCACTGACTGCTAATATTCTCGAAAAAGCTTTCGGGGATATAATGGCTCCTGAAAATGTCTCAATTCTCCTTCTAAAGACCGGAGCTTTTTCCCGAAAACAGAAAAGTGAAGGTAAGGTTAGTTCTCCAGGCTCAGAGTCAGAATCTCAGGGTATGGAATCCGGAAAGGAAGAATTAAGCTCTGCATATCTTGACGAAAGTGGAGCAGCCTGGATTGTCGAAAAAGGCTTCAAAACTGTCGGAATTGATAGTTTTTCCGTGGATAACCTTAATTCCGAAACTCTACCTGCTCACCATATCCTTCTTTTAGGTAATGTGAACATAGTAGAATGCCTTGAACTCAGCTCCGTAGAAGCCGGAATCTATTTCTTTATGTGCTTTCCCCTGAAAATTGATAACTGTGACGGTTCACCTGCAAGAGCCTTATTAATTTCTTACTCTTAATTTATCGTTTCTGATCTCCTGCTTCTAGAGCCTCTTCGTTCTTCAAGTCTCAGATTGGACTTTAATTTATTTATATGTCTTCTATAGCAGATTCGCTGTATGCTATTTTTGAGATACCTTAACCATCAGCTTCAAGCTATCAGAGATATGCAACAGCTTCAGCAGGATAGTATCTGCAGCTATATGTTGGATTCAAGACTTCACATAAAAGTTAACATGCAGCAAGTAATAAAGATTTTAATATTCTTTTAACAAATAACTCTTATTAACAGAAATCTTTGATCAAAAAACTCTGGAAACAAAAATTAAAAGAAAGGCCTGAAAGATAAAGAACAGAGTAAAATGTAAACAATAGAGAAGATAATAAATAGATTACTGAGATACAAAATACAAAAAATCAATCTAACAAAAAGTAAGTGGAGGGTTTTAGATAGAAGAAGAGTTTAACGAAAACCTGCTCTACATATCTTTTTCTAAAGAGCAACTTGCCGAATTAAAGAAGTATGCAGGCATCAGTGGCATGGAAGTTGAAGAATTTATAAAAAGCGTTTGTTTGACTCACTGTCTTCAGCAAATGGAATGCCTTTACGGGCAGGAGCCAGAAATGTCTGAAGCGGCAGGAAGCGTTGCAAAATCGGAAAGTGAGGCTCTAGAGCCGAGGAAAGTTGAATTTAAAGGTCAAAAGCTAGGTTCAACCCCAAAAGAACTACCTACCTCAAACTCAAAAGATTTGCTTGATGGACCACTAATTCTGGACCAACAGTGCATTATGGATTTATTTGCAATCAAACGAGAATTTGGTAATCTTTCGAATAACGAGATTATTACTATCGCCCTGAAACTGGGGCTGAACCAACTAGATATAGCCCTTGGTTTACTTAAAAATAGACTGAAAGAATAAGAAGCATGGGAAAAAAGAAAGGATTATATGAACAATCCTTTCCAGAAAGTTTTTCTGTGGTTGTGGTTTTAAGATCTAATCCGAAAAGTCAATAATGAAATATTTTAAAGTTACAATAGGTCTGTAGTATCTAGCATCAGTTCTGATTACGGTACTATTCTTGATAGAGAGCTGGATGGTGATGGGATATAGAAGAATAAAGGAGTAAAGGGAAAATTTTACAGAAAATTAGGCACATTGCCGTTAATCCATGAGTTGACTACATTATGAGAAGAACTGATAGAGAAATAACAGATGATTTAGAAAAGATAAAAGTTCTTGAAGAATGCAAAGTATGCAGAATTGGAATGAACGATAATGGAAACGTATATGTAGTGCCGCTAAATTTTGGATATACTTACAACAATGGTAAATTAGTATTATATTTTCATTGTGCGAAAGAAGGACAGGCTATTGATGTGATAAAAGAAAACAATCATGTTTGTGTTGAAATGGATTGTGAACATAGCCTGATTACAGCAGATGTCCCATGCAAATATGGATATACTTATGCAAGTCTGATTGGTAATGGAACTGCTAAAATTGTTGAAAATACTTCTGAAAAAATAGCGGCATTAACAATTTTAATGAAGCACCAAACAGGAAACGAATTTTCATTCGATCAAAAAATGGTTGGTAGCGTTGCGGTTATCAAAGTCGACGTAGCCGATTTTTCATGCAAAAGGAAAGGATAAAGCCTACGTAGTTTCTCGCGTTGTGATCCTGTCTGGCTTAGAGCCTATCCGAAAAATCTCACTGCTCTGAATATTATCTATGTACAGAAAATAAATACCACTCAATTATTCTCTTATTATTTTTTGAGGCCTTCCAGATTTCTTTTTTGGTTTCGGTAGTGGTAATATGGTTCGATTTTCATCCAGAGGTTATCAAAGAGCATGTAGCCGTGTACAATTTTTCGTTTTGTCGCTACTACAGTTCCCTAAATAGCAAATAATCTACAATAGGCTCTAAGTCTTGCTGTTAGTTCTTGCTGTCAAGTCTTGCTGTCAGGATTTTCAAGTTTACCCTTATACCATTCCAGAAAACTGTCAATGGCCCTGCGTCGGTGAGAAACTTTATTTTTCTCGATATCTCCGAGTTCCCCGAAAGTCAATCCCTTATACTCGAAAATGGGGTCATACCCAAATCCGCCTGTGCCTCTTTCTTCGTACGCTATTTTCCCTTCAACCACCCCGGGGAAAACCAGAGGCTCCTTTCCGGGCTCACAATAGCCGATAACAGTCTTAAAATACGCTGTCCTGTCGGTTTCCCCTTCCATAAGCTTAAGCACTTTCGGGTTTCCAAGTCTGTCCTCTATAAAACGAGAGTACGGGCCTGGAAAACCGTTTAGAGCTTTTATGAAAATTCCAGAATCATCTACCATTACAGGCATGTTCAGTTTGTTTGCAACATACTGTGCCCCATAGGCTGCAATGGGCTCAAGTTCGTCCTCCTGAAGTTCGGGGTAGCCATCTTTGTTCTGTATTACTTCAATTCCAAAAGTCTTAAGGATGTCTCTAACTTCGGCAAACTTGCCTTTGTTTCCTGTAACAAACACGATCTTATGCATAGCGAGCCCTCTTTTTTATCTCTTCAACACGCTTGAGTACATCCTCTGAATCTACAAAAATACTCTGATATCCTTTTTTGAAAGCTTCTATAAGTGCTTGGTGATTGCGATGGGTACTCTCAAAGGTCTGGAAAAGTACATGGACATCTACCCCTCTGGCCTCGAGACCTTTGTCAAAATAAGCAAGCCCAAAATCAAGAAGATAAAGCCTTTCGCCTGCAAGCAGGAGATTTGAAGTTGTCAAGTCTCCATGTACTATTCCGGCACTATGGAGTTTTCCTACAAGTTCTCCCACTTTTTCGGAAAGCTCAGGAGTAATCAGGTATTTTATGGGAACACCGTCTATGTACTGCATCTTGAGCTTGAAATCTTCTACATCATAGATAATTGGCGTAGAAACCCCACCGCGTCGGGCTTCAGACATCAAGCGGGCTTCTGTCCGGTTTCTTTCGACTCTGATCCTTTCATCAATTTCTTTATGTCTATAGGCTTTCGGAACTCTTTCCTTAATAAGCACTTTCTTTCCTTCAGGTCCGTCTTCCAGGTAAACAACAGCCTCTGCCCCGTTATCCAGTGTTTCTCCAATCCTGAGTGAAGTTCCAGGGGTAATTTCAGGGACTCTCTTCATTTCTTCTTCCCTGATCCAGGTCACTTTTACGTCATCAGTCCGGTAACTCGGGTTTACACGAGACTCTTCAAGGGTAAGAGTGTTTCCTGACTTATACATCAGAAGCCCGGTGTATGCAATCATTGTCCCATTATCTCCCATGAAGCGTTTTTCGGGTACGTAGAACTTCGCACCTCTGGCTTCGCACATATCGGTTAACATTTCCCGGAGTCTTGTATTTGCCCCGACTCCTCCTGCCAGCAAGACTTCTTTTTTTCCTGTATGGGCAAGGGCTCGCTCTGCAACCTCAACAACCATTGCAAAAGCTGTTTCCTGGTAAGAATAGCAGACATCTTCAATTGGATACTTTTTCAGGGCTTCACTGGCTGCCGTAGAAAGCCCGGAAAAGGAAAGATCCATGCCTTTTATCACATAGGGGAGATGGATATATTCCTTTGCGTTTTTTGCATAGGCTTCAATCTTTGGCCCTCCAGGATGCGAAAGACCCGCGCCTCGCGCAAACTTATCAAGGGCGTTTCCAAGCCCTATATCCAGGGTTTCCCCAAAGACTCTGTACCTTCCTCCCATATAGGAAATAACCTGAGAATTGGCCCCGCTTACGTAAAGAACAACAGGATCCTTTGCGGGCGTTCTCCATATACCAATTTCAATATGTGCGATACAGTGGTTAACCCCTATCAGGGGAACTCTAAAGGATATAGAAAGCATTCTAGCTGCCGTTGCAACCGTTCGGAGGCACGGCCCAAGTCCCGGTCCCTGAGAAAAAGCTATTCCATCAATCTCCGAAGGCTCGATTCCTTTTTCTTTTGCCTTTGTAAGAAGCCTTTTTATAACGCTGGCTGCGTACTTTGCGTGGTGTTGGGCTGCTTCCCTGGGGTGAATCCCTCCGTTTTGGGGTTTGTAGGTTTCTGTGACCTCAGCAATAATTTCGGTTTCGGTCACAATTGCGGCACTCAGGTTCCAGGCAGTGCCCTCAATTCCAAGGATGAACGTGTTTTTCAAGGCTTACGGTCTCCTTCCAGTCTTTTTTGCTGTCACTGCCTTCGATAATACCGGAGAGAACTTATATACATTTGCATCCCGAGTCCCGTCTCGGGAGGACGGGGTCCGTTTCACTCTCTTCGCTCGCTCAGGAGGATTTTTATTTTTTTCAAGGCTTCAATAATTTCCGAGCTTTCGAACACTTTCTTCCATGGGCTCTGGAGAAAATAGATTTCTTTCAAGTCTCTCACTAAACTCATCAAGTATGGATGTAGGAATCTCAAAATCAGGTGGTGGAGGTGTGAGAGTTTCAAGTTCCTCTTCTTTCGGCCTTCTGTGCCTGAGTTCAGGAAGGAAAAGGAGAAAAACCAAAAGCAAGATGAAGATTATGTATTCTCTGCCGTAAATCGCCCATGAAATATAGCCTGCGAAAGAAAAAGTGTCATTTACATAGGATGCTAACCAAGAGATAATCGGAAGGGAAGAGGCTGCTGGATGGGATATTAAAAGGCTGAATATAAAAAATAAAATGAGCCCAAAACTCATTTTTTTGAGCAGACTATGTGTCTTTGCATCAAGCCACCATTCCCACCAGGCAGGTTTCATCGGACCTGTATGAATATTTTTAAGGAGCAAGGCTGTAGGCTTTTTTATCTCAGCTGAAACTTCCAGTTTCAGGCATTTATCAAGTCTATCGGCGGCTTTTTGGAAGTAATGGGCTCGGCAGTAAAAAAGACCCAGAAAATAAAAGGCATAAGCTTTCAGTTCTTTATCTTCAGATTCCTGCCAGATGGCTGCTTTTTCAAGCTTTCCTGCGGCTGCTAGGAGCATATACCTAAAACGTGGACTGTTTTCCTCAAAAGCGATTTCTGCATACATATATCTTGCATATGCATCCCAGAGCAGTAATCTCCGGTCTTTCGTATCCAAGGCAAGAGCTCGCCTGAAGGACTCAAGTGCTTCCCCACAGGCCTGCTCTTCAAGTTCTACCCGACCTTTAAGGTTCCTTGAAAATGCATTTTCAGGAGCTTCTGAAATCGAGGCTTCGAGTTCTTTTAATGCACCTTTGTTGTTTCCAAGCCTGAAGTAAAGCTCTGCAAGCCCGTTTCTGGCGTGGAAATTTTTCGGATTTGCATCTATTGCTTTTCTATAGGCATCGAGAGCCCTTTCGAAATTTTCCAACCTGAAATATGCAACTCCCAGTAGGCAGGCAGGTAAATCTGAGTTTCTCTCGCCTATTGGTAGCTCTTCAAGGACTTTAATGGCTTCCTCAAACTCCCGCAGTCTTATTAGGGCAAAAGCTTTCATAACTGAAGCCTGGGTATCTCGAGGGTCGAGGGTAAGAATCCTATCAAACTCTTTCAGGGCTTCTCTCCACTTTTCACAATGTGCAAAAACAAGGCCTTTTCCAGAGCATGAAATTTTTTCATTTTCGGAAAGTTTCCTGGCACTCTCGAAAGCTTTTAGAGAGTCCTGGTGCCTGCCAAGGGCATCCAGAGCAAATCCTTTAGCATTCCTGAGAATCCCCAGCCTGATCTCTTCCTCAACAGGGTTTAAAATCTTGGGTTTTTTGTTCTCCTCATTTTCCATGGATTTTTCTACCTTTGAGGCTGAGTAGATAGCCTCTTCTGAATCTTCGAGAGTTTCCAGAGCATCTTCATATTTTTTCAGGCAAATGAGAGTAATTCCTTTGCAAATCTGGGGGAAAGAGTTTTCAGATTCTCTTTTCATGGCATTGTCAAAAGCTTCAAGAGCTTCCTTATAATCCCCAAGCTCGGCAAAAGCAAACCCCCGGTATTTCCAGTTATTATCCTCGATCTCTTCTTCAGGAACCCCGTCTGACAGTTCTAGATATTTTCTAAAAGCTGTTTGGAGCTGACTTTCATAACTTTCGTCAAAGTCTTCTTCTTGATGCTTGAGCCGAGAAAGAGCAACTCCCCGATTAAAACGGGCAGGTAGGCTTTCATAGTCAAGTTCAAGGAGTGTTTCATAAGCCTCAAGAGCTTCCCTGTATTTTCCAAGCTTGCAGAGCGAGTTTCCTTTCCCATTCCATGCAAAGAGGTTTCTTGAGTCAAGTTTTAGAGCTTCCTCAAAGGTATCGAGAGCGCTTGAATAATCTTCTAATTTATAATATACTTCCCCAAGCCCGCTCAGAATGCTACTACTTTCAGCTCCAGAAGAAAGGGCTTTTTCATAAGCCTTCAGGGCTTCGTAAAGTTTTCCAAGAGCCAGGAGGCAACTGCCTATCCCTCCCCATCCTTCTGGACTTGAAGGATCAACTTCGAGTTTTTTCCTGAAAGTATCAATGGATTCCTGGTACTTTCCAAGTGTTAGTAGGGCTTTTCCTTTGCCAGTTGTTGCCTCTATCAGAGAGTTATCCAGTTCAAGCGCGTTTTCAAATGCTTCAAGAGCCTCTTGTGGCCTTCCTAATTCTCCTAGAATCCTACCTTTTTCAAGCCTGCTTTTTACATTTCTTGGCTCCAGAATAAGGCTTTTTTCAAAAGCTGAAAGAGCTTCTTCTTTCCTTCCTATGCCTCCTAGAATTCTACCCTGGATTTCCCAAGCAGTGGTAGATGAAGGTTCAAGTTCCAGAGCCTTTTCGCAGGTTCTCAAGGCTTCTCTCTTTCTGCCCAAGGCAAGGTATTCTTTTGCTTCACCTTCCAATGCCCCTGAGTGGGAAGGTTCTAGCTTAAGGATTTTTCCATAAGCTTCGAGTGCCTCTTCATTTTTCCCCAGCATAGATAGGATTATCCCTCTATAGTACCAGGCCTTCAGGTTTTCGGGATTATAATCAGCAGCTCTGGTAAAAGCCCCAAGTGCTTCTTCATCTCGTGAGAGCTGTTTTAAAGCAAGTCCGCTGTAGTAAAGTGCACCAGCGTGCTTATCATCTCTTGCAAGCACTCCTTTGAAAGCCTCAAGTGCTTGTTCAGGCATATTTAGGTATCCGAAGGTAAGCCCCTTGAAGTAAAGTCCAGGTACATTATTAGGATCAAAATCAAGAGCTATGTCAAAAGCCTGAAGGGCTTCCTTCGGCCGGCCCAGATAGCGAAGTATATTTCCCTTATATTGCCACGCAGTACCATCCTCAGGGTTTACCTCAAGTACGGCATCAAAAGCTTCAAGTGCCTTCTCAAAGTTTTTCTCCGCTCCAATCTGATTTTTCAGGTTCAACAGAGCAAGAGCTTTACTGTACCAGGCTCTGGCATAAAGAGAATTCATGGGCCCACGAGGATCTTTGAGTAAAATTTAGCTAATTCAAAATCCGTTTAATTATATATATTAAATATTATAAATACGGGTGCAGAAAATAGTTACTGATTTATTGATTAGTTTATCCAAGAATCTCTTAATATTAAAAAATTACAAAGTGGCCTACAAAATGAGTTTCTAGAGTATTCTCACTATCAGAGACTCTGAATGATTATTTAAAATTCAACATAGATAAAGAGTATTTAAAATTAAAAGCTATTAAATAATTTATTAATTTTTATGAAATATTATTGCTTATACAATCCCTATTAAATATAAAAAATTTTCATATTTTGCTAAAAAACTGAGGGTTTAAAGGAAAAATCTGAGCTTTTAATCCTAGCCGTCAGTAATTATAATTGATAGAAATAATAATTATTTTTTAAGGCCTTAGCATTTCAAGTATTTAAATTCGGTTCTTTTAAACGACGGTTTTCATTTCCAGCGCTAGTCAATCAGATACTGTATCCTGGTAATGTTCTGAGGCTAGGGTATTTTGCCTTCCCAATTAAATAAATTTCTTGATATCTGTGATTCATTACTCTTTTAGAAAACTATTTATATTTTAAAACTACCTTATCCAAGAAAATTAGTCCGGTTATATAAATAGTAGGGATATCTATTGGCCTGGAGGTTACTTTACGTTTAAAAATATAATTCAGTTATATAACGTGAGTAGTTTGACTAAAAGCCCTTTAAAAGATAGTCTAACTGCTCTATTTAACAATTTTAGAAAAATGGAATTTAGTCCCTTATATTGGTTTATCCTACCAGGTTTTGTTCTCTTTTCGGGTGGGTTATATATAGGCTTCTACTTATCACGTGCTTTTTATCTTGGCAGAAGCCTACCCTTTGGACCGACGTTTTTGATGGCCGTGATGATTCTTCTTGGGATGTTTATGACCCTTACCGGAATTTTGCTTCATTCTATCTCGGGTCTATTCAGGTATTTACGGGGATAAATCCTTTATATTTACTCAGTATTTCCTTCGTTTTCATGATAAGAAGTTCGAGTGATCATTGCTAGTTTGAGATCTAAAGAAGCAGTTTTGAGTTTTGGGGTGAACTCTTAATTAATTTTTTTTTCTAAAAGTTCTTAATCATTTTTTCTACTTAAAATCTATCAATAAGAATTTTTCTTTTGGAAAATATTTGAAAATTACTCAAACTGATAAATAAACAATGATCAGTTGAACTGTACATTTATAGCTTGTAACATGAAACAGTTTAGAAAACAGAGAGTAAAGAGCGAAAAAAGTCAAAAAAGAAAGCGGTTGTGTAACATGATCCGCCTTCTTATTTTTCAATCTTATTCTGCTATTTTACAATTACTTTGGTGAAGTTCCGGTGTATATAGTCAATTCCTTCTGATCTACACCCACAAGGCCTTTGCCTTTTTCATAGGCTCCTGTGAAGAGGAGGTAGTCCCCTGGCAGGAGGTCGAAGGTTGTTAGGGAAAGGGTGTTCTGATTCTCTTCACCTATGCTTATAGTACCGTTACCTTCTCCAATGAAAACCTGGATTTCATTTGAAAGTTCGCTCTTGCTGAGGTTTGAATTATTATTTGTGGAATCAATACCCAGGTTGCTGAGAATACTGATATCATTAATGAAAAGATCAGTCCCAGCTATTGTTCCATTGGTGCTAAGGTTAATATCAGCTTTGTAGGCGTCTTTCTTTATCAGCATAGCACCATAGGTGACATTCTCCTTAGCAGACGTATCTATCAGGCTAAGGTCAATATCGAAGTTTTTGCCTTCTTTAAGGGTATCTGTTGCTTTCGTTTTCAGTTCGTAGTCTACAACTTCAAAGCAGGTTGCTGAAATAACTTTGCATTCGTTCTTTTCCTCGGAATCCGGCTGTGTATTTTCCTCTTTGTCCGCAAGCGTCATAATGATGCCGTAACCACCTGTTGTAAGGTAGCCAAAGTTAACAGGTTTGACAAGGTCCCCGTTTTTATCCAAGGTCGCGCTTACTTTTGTATAAGGGATACTGCTGTTATCTAATATTTTTTCCACACTAGTGGCGTTATAATCCACAATATTTCCAAGGATTTCTTTAGCGCAAGAAGCATTAAATGCCTTAACAAGATAAATATTCACTTTCTCATTCTTAAAAGCTGAAGAACCATAAAAATTCATTTTTACTTTCTGGTTTTCAGTATAAAATGGATGTGTAGAATATGGATATGTAAATACTATTTTTGTATTATTTCCATTGTCTGACTCTGATTTTAGCTTAATTGTAACTCCATCTTTAGTTAGGGTGTCTGGCCCATTATAAGTAAAACTCAGAGGTTGTGGAAGCTGGATTTCTTTTCCTCCGTTGAGATGAATCCAATTGCCTTCATTTTGGCTCCCACTGTGATCTGCAAAAAGAAAGCTTTCCCCACCTTTTTCAACAGACGCACCCCAAGGATCTTTGTCCGAAAAAGCTAATGATACCGATATCATTGAAAAAATGCAGATCAAAACTACAAGGGTCAATTTCCATCTTCTGTTATATATTTTATCCTTCTCAACTTTATCCTTCAATCGTTACACCCCTTCTATTAACTTCTATTTTTATTCTAAATTTGTGTCATATATTCTTTAAATTTTATTTTACTATATGATTCGCTAACTCTTCAGATTAGCCTTTTAATTTTATATTGGAAAATATTATCTTAAATTTCTCATCTATTTAATTGATTGACCTTAATAAATTATATTTACAAGAAATATCTACTATTAAAAAGTATTTATAGTTTATCGAACTAATTTTCAATAGATTTTAAGAAAAAAATAATTTTAATTATTTATTATATTATTATGTCTTTTTTCTCCTTACATATGCCAAAGATATTATTAATCCTGCTAAGATACCAACTATCCATATATTCTGTGATTTCTGCTTTGAAGAAGGGGTTGTTCCCGAAGGTATGCTTTCTCCAGGCTTTAATTTTACCTGTTTTGTACTGCTTCCTATTTTTACTTCAAAATTGCCTGCTGGTATAGATTTAGTATCATATTTGTAT
>Ga0207800_1000178_pt1 | contig 22593 bp, 24 predicted proteins | sample LuqExpMetageno11_FD_187769 | JGI IMG/M metagenome (GOLD analysis project Ga0207800, IMG submission 187769) | Tropical forest soil microbial communities from Luquillo Experimental Forest, Puerto Rico - Sample 11 (SPAdes) | ecosystem: Environmental > Terrestrial > Soil > Tropical forest ... | reverse complement strand
TATTTAAATATTCATTTTTTATTAGTAATTCTACACTCTTGTGCAGGTGTTTTGTTTTCCAAAACTCCCTCTTTGTTTTTTAATCCTCTATGACTTCTGCAAAAGTTAACATGAATGCAATAGTCCCTTATTTGGTTGTACAGTCCTTTAACCTTCTTTGAAAACCCTACTGTTTTCCTCGAAATTGTATTTTTCCTTGGGAAAATAATTATGCCTTAAATCACGATGGTTACATTAGCTCTTAGGCTTTGGAACAAGGATGTCGAAATTGAGATTAGGCGCCCTAGAAAATAATCTCAGGGAAATTTCTCAAGGAATACCGAAAATTCAAGTGCTTCTTCTTTCCTTACTCCAGTTTTCCATCTTGTATATAGCACCCGAAATAGGTATTTTGCTCAACCTTTTTCAGAATATTGTTAATATTTTCAAGTGTAGTTTCTATTCTTTCCATTCTCTTTTCAATTTCCTCGATTCTATCAAGAATTTCCTGGTCAGTTGTCAGAATCTCATCCCCTTATACAGATAATAGTAGCTTCATAAACAGTTCATAAAGCAGTGAAAATGTTTACTTTATATCTCCTGCAATGTTCTTATAGACATCGTAAAGGCATATCAGATTTAAACAGAAAACAAACTAAACTTAAATAAGAAGCAGCCCGTTTTGCCAGTCATTGATTATTTTGGTAGCAGTCCTTGTTTCGTCTACTTCTCCTTTTTTCTGCAGGAAATTACACTGTTTGCCTATCATTTCAAGTACACCGTATGAAGTCTGATTTTCGATTGTGATATTGTAGAAAGATTCAAGGGCTGCCTTATTTTCGGCAAGTATTTTTTCGATTATTTTCAGCGCAACGCCTATATGATCCTTAAGGTGTGTTGCATCCTTTATTCCAAGCAAGCCCTGGAGATACTCATCTTTTTCATCAAAAGGGATCACTCCAGGCGTATCTATAAACATGATTCGTGAGCCCGCATCCACATGTTGGACACCTTTTGTGTGGCCAGACACAGAAGATGTGCTTGTTCGGTGTCGGCCCGTGACGCCGTTGATTACCGAGGACTTACCTACATTAGGGTAGCCGAGAGTACCGACAAGAATATTCTGCCCTTTCATAGAGGCTGACGCAAGGATCTGGTGTCTTAACATCGTCGTCCCTGATCTGTCCTTGCTGGAAACAAAAATTACAGGTGCAATTCTTAAGAGGCGGATTTTAGTTTTTTCGAGTTTTTCTCTTGATACAAGATCGGATTTATTAATTACTATAATAAAAGGCTTGTTTAAGCGGATAATCTCAAGCTCGACCTCGCTGTTTCGGGTCTCTTCAGGAAACCTAGCATCTATTACTTCAAGAAGGACATCAGCTTTCTTGATAACATCTTTTACAAGGGCTTTGTAGCTCACCATATACTGTGGCTATGGCGCAAGCAGATATATGAATATATAGTGTGAGGTAATACTCATAAGTACGAAGATACAGTGAGATCTCTTTCCAGAAAGTGAGATCTAGTTCCAGGAGGCAAACGACTTTCAACAGATTACGGAACCGAATTATTAAATTTAATGTGAGTTGATAAAAGTAGTTCTATTATAAATCTGAAAAAAGCGCGAAGTAAAAAGAAAAAAGGTTATGAGCTGATTACTCATTTCTCTTCCCAGAATTTCTCTGCTTCTTCTTCCATTTCCTCCAGCCTGTCGTAGTAATCCGGAAATTCGTTTAGATGGGCTAGGGCGATTTTTCCTGTCATTATAGGATCGTCATTAGTGACGTTTGTCAAGGGGTCCTGAGTTCCGTGTTCGAGCTCGACATCCATGCCTCTACGGAACTGATCAACATCGAACTTATCCCATTTTATTCCAAGCTGTTCCCCAACTTCTTTTGCCTCTTCAGCCTTAAATTGCTTTTTTGCCAAACTTCTCACTCCAACTTATTATTTAATCTTTTACAATTGCTTAATAATCATTTAATATTATTTAATAAATATGTACTTAAGGATTTTCCTGCAAAACTAGCTATATAGTTATTATTTAATTCGCAAAGAGGAATTAGAATTCTGAGTAAAAAGCTTCTAGTAAAAGCAAATCAGATCCGGAGAGAGGCAAAAATGTCAGATAATGATCTTCTATTTATGAGACGGGCAATCGAACTTTCCCTTAAGAATGTAAAAAAAGGAGGAGGGCCTTTTGGAGCTATAATCGTCAGAAAAGGTGAAATCCTTGCAGAGAGCTGTAATCTAGTGACTGCGCTTAATGACCCTACAGCCCATGCCGAAATTAATGTAATAAGAGATGCAGCCCGGAAACTCAAGACCTTTGACCTTAGTGACTGTGTTATTTATTCTTCCTGCGAACCTTGTCCAATGTGTCTTGGGGCTATTTACTGGGCCAGGATTGACAAAGTTGTTTTTGCCAACACTACATCCGACGCTCAAAAGATAGGCTTTGAAGATTCTCTAATCTATAAAGAAATATCACTTCCTTCTCAAGAAAGAAATATAGAGTTTAGGCAGTTACTCAGGGAAGAAGCATTGAAAGCTTTTAAGGAATGGGAAAAATCAGAAAATAAGATCGAGTACTGAAAAAATAAAAGTTATATATAAAATCTTGACTGAGTTTTATATAAATATTATGTTTTGATTTAAAAAGTCACTGTGTGACTGGTTTTTCCAAATAACTCTTATCGAGAAATTCATTTCTTTCATTAGCACATAATTGGAATTGGGACCAAACTCAATAAGTTGTTTTTTTCAATTTACGAAAGGACTTTCTTAATTATATGCTAATCTTTAAATTTATTGTCTTACTTTTAGAATATAGTAATATTTTTTAAATGAAATGGAGTTTCAAGTACTATTTGAAAATAAAAAAATATATAAACCCTTGTTTGAATAAATTTTGATAAGTGCTACAGTGAGGGGGATACCCTTGAGTGAAAGGCTATGAAAAAGATCAGATATGAAATTGGAGCTAACAGACCTTATTCTTATGATTTCCTTCAGGACGATTGAAGAAGCGTGGAAGTTATTGCTTAAATGAAAAAAGGCGGGTTTCAAGCGATTTTCCTGAAAACCATATAGCTAATGGTAAAAGATAAAACAGAGTCAATTTCACTTAATCCAAATTCGGTCATAGATATAATTGTAAAATTTTAGAAATTGATGAAAGTTGGGAAATTAACAAAAAGCTAAAAAAGGACTGATAGGGCGAGGAAAAACTGAAAAAAAGGGGGAAGTAATAGAAGAGCTAAAATGAAATTTGGAAAGGAACTAAGAAGGTAATAAATAAGCTGGAAAAACCAAGATAAAAAGTAGTCGGAAAAGTTTTTGAATTATAAATTGATTGAGATTTCATTAATTCTGAGTGGAGAAATTTAAATGTCTTCCTTAAAATATTGTCCTGAGTTCCATTCTAAACTCGAAGACAAATTTTTCAAGGAGTTTCAGTACTGTCCTATATGTGGATATTGGACAAAAAAGAAACTGTAAGACTTGAGCCATTAATAATTATGGAGTGAGATGAAATGTTTGAGCCTTCTGTAGAATGTATCCGATGCGGTACGCTTCTTAAAAAGCAGGTAATCGGTTCAAATGTATTTTATTACTGTGGAAAATGCGGGTGTATATCTTCAGCTAGATGTATATCTTCACTAAATTTGCCAGTAAATATTCTCAATATATAGCTTAACAGATAACTAATTTTTTAAAACTTTGGGAAATAAATTTAAAACAGAAATCTTGGCAATTTTACTTAGGTCTAATTGACAGTACAGTTTAACAAAATTTTTCAATTTTTATTCCTATTTTTCCATATTATTTAGAGGCTAGCTTATGTTTGGAGGCTAGCTTCCCTTTCAGATTTAGTGATTATTTCAACCTGCAATATGGAATATATTTATTATACCTATCGAAGTCAGGTTTACTGCAAGAGCTGCTAGCAAAAGCCCCATCAGCCTTGAAAAAACCAGCATTCCATTGTATCCTATTAATTTATGGATCCTTCTTGAGAAGAGGAAGATATACAGGCATATAATGAATGTCAGTATTATCGATACAAGAATCAAGATTTTCTGATGAATATTCTCTGTGCTTCCCATCATGACAATTACTGTACTAATTACACCTGGACCCGTAAGAAGAGGCAGACCTATAGGAAAGACCCAAATATCTTCACGTTCCTGGGATTGTGAAATCTCTTCTTCAGTAATGCTCTCTCCAGAGATTCTGGCATGCATCATATCGAAGGCTATACTGAAAAGCAGGAGCCCTCCTGCAACTCGTAGTGAATCAACACTAACGTTGAACAAATTGAGTATGATGTTTCCTGCAATTGCAAAAAAAATAGCAATTACACACGCCAATGTGACTGATTTTTTTGCAATTTGATTTTTTTCCTCATGTGTCATCTTGCTGGTCAGGGAGATAAAAGTTACTACTCCACTGATAGGACTGACAACGACAAGAACAGATGTGAACGTGTAGATGAAAAAACCAATATTTTCAGTTATCATCTCAGTTATCATCTTTTTACTCCTGTCTTTTTAATCTCTCTCACTTATACATATAATTTATTCTCTTATAGTCATTTACTGATTTTTATAAAATTTATTTTTAGATCCTTGTTTAGACCATCTTTAATCCGATAATTTTTTCATTATTGTGTGGTTGACGAATAAATTGTCATCAGATACAGAAGTAAGTATTTTTTACTATATTTATAATATAGAAAAGATATAATATTTAGAAAAAATGATAAAGATTAGAACTATACAAAAATATATCCATAAAGTAAATTAATAATAAATTAGACATAAATGAATAAGCAAAATATAAATGAATGCTAATCTGAATAAATACAGAATGTGATTTTGTGAACGGAAAAAATCTCGAGAAAAGATTGTTTGAAGAACTTAATTATCTCAAAAAGCAACTTGGGGAAATTAAAGAACACATGGTGGATATAGATAACTTACTCACTGCAGAAGAAAAGGAACTGGTATTTAGGAGTTTTGAAAATGAAACAAAAGGAAAACTCATACCTTTAAGCAGACTTGAGGAAATGAGGCTCTAAAATGTTTAAAATTTTTCTTGATATTCCTGCATACACTTTTCTGGCAGAAACAGATGAGACAACGTGTTCCCGAGTAAGAGAAATTCTTGAAGAACTTGCTCTTGACCCCGTGCCCAGGGAGGCAAAGAGGATAATTGAGAGTAAAGAGAAAATCTTCAGACTGCGCTCCAAGCATATAAGACTGCTTTATAGAGTTAACTTTGAAAAGTTAACTCTTGTTGTTATAATTATCGAGCCATTAGCCCGAATGTATAATTGAAGTTCAAGTGAATTTGCTAAAAGGAAAAAGGTCTACAAGGAAAAGCTTCAAGTAAGCTTCAGTTCCATTTCATAACATACCTCTTTCCGGCCGCATATATTTTTTATAGATCTAATTTCTCGAAAGCCTATTTTCTCATATAACTGTATCGCTGGAAGGTTATTTATGTTGACATATAGGAGAATGGATGAGATTCTGTTTGTCTTCATCTCTTCTATACTGCTCCTTAATAGCCTTTCAGCTAATCCTCTGCCTCTGAAATTTCGGTCAGTTGCAACTGAACATATTACAGATTTTTTTTCAAAGCCCTTGAGAGAAATTACAGGTTTCAAGTAGTAAATGCAGTAGCCAACAATTTTATCTTTGCTCTTGATAACATAAAAAATATTTCTGAAACTCTTTGAATACTTTACAAGTACTTCTGGATTTCCATTTTTAAATGCTTCAGCCTGAATTCTGAGAACTTCAGGAAGCATGGAATCCTCTATAGAAACGATCTTTTCTTTCTCTATCGGTTTCCATTGTTTTACTAATTGACTGCCAACGGTATCTCGCAGCATCTTTTCAAAACTCATTAAATACCTAAACGGTAGAATGTGAATTTTTGTATTATCCATGAAAATCACAATTAATTAAGGCCGTTGGTGAAGTTGTCTTTGAAAAGCTTCATAGTCAAGTGATCAAAAACTTATTAATTATAGGCAACAGAGGTTCCACACAGCCGTGCAATTATAGGAGTCTTATAAATTTCTATTTTTATATAAATGTATTTTCTTGCCAAATAGTGCCTCAAAGAAAATCTAAGTATATCAGGTTATCATCTGCAAAAGAAACGTTTGAATAATATTCGTTTCTTCAAAATTAAATACTTTTTTAACTTAAGTGCTCTTCAATGCTGTTCTTTAATATTAAAACTACCTAATAAGGGAAATGCAAGGGGAAAAGTTTTAAGCAAATCGATACTAAGCAAACTTTATTAGAGATGAAAATCTCATATAAGAGGATAGTAATGCAACAGTATAAATTAAAGCGCGGTTTCAAGCCTGATATTGACAGGATTTGCTCGGTAATGGAAGAGTGTTTTCCAGGAGAAATCTCCAGAAACGAAGGAATCCTTGAGACCTCCTTTGGAGCAATGTCAAAGATAAAAGTCTGGATAGAGAATAAAATGCTCTGTGTGGATACGGTTTCCGACAAAACAATAACTAATGATGAAATTGTCCTGCAGACCAATAAGGCCTTTAGGGATTTCCTTAATAAGGCTACCGGCTACACGGCAAAAGAGCGCATAAAAAATGCCAAGAAAGAAGTCGGAGGGGAGTAAACTCCTGACGGCTTAATCCTGCTTTGAGATTTCTAGTACCAACAATCCCTACCTTGAGGTATCTTTTTGAGTATCGATTTTCTGGAAAAACTGAAGAGTTTTGAGATTCCCACATGCCTGCGAGTCTGCTGCGGGACCGACGGCTCGGTGACCTTTCTCCTGGAGATAATGACCCGAAAGTCGGTCAGCGTGACAACTGAATTCCAGCATACTATTAAAGCTGATCGAGCAATGGCTGCTCTTCTGAACGTAGAAGAAGGCAGTGAGGTAAATGATCGAGTAGTTCGGCTCTTCGCAGGAGATACCGTTTTCGTTCAGGCAAGATCCCTTTCTCCTTTGGAACGCATGCCTGAAACCATGCGGGAACAACTAATGCGAGCGGACATCCCAATCGGTAGAATCCTGCGCAGTCACAATCTTGAAACAAGGCGTGATATGGACGCACTTGAGATACTGGAAGGTGATCCTACATTCAACAGCATACCTGTCCTTTCCCGTTCCTACAAAATAGTCCACAACAACCATATCCTCATGTGGATCAACGAGCGCTTCCCAATCGATGAACGATGGTGTATATAAAGGGAAATATAATGTAAGATAGAACTGATCAATAAAACTGAAATTTACAAGCTTTTTTGAAATGAGTTTCTCGATTTATTTAAAATGAATTTGTAGATTTTTTAAAAGTAAAAGAGAAATCTACCCTGTCCCTGCTGTCAGTCGAAACCTTTATATCTCTGCTATGATATGTTGGAGATGCTCTTTGAGTATCAGTGCCTTGGTGGCTTAGGGGTATAGCGCGTCCTTGGTAAGGACGAGGTCGCGGGTTCAAATCCCGCCCGAGGCTTTTTATTTTTTTAGATTCAAGGCCTACTTTTCAGGACCTTGAGGAAATGGAAGTAGCGCTTTATAAACTAAATATAAAGAAGCGTCTGAATTTTTTGAAGGATACTGAAATATCTGAAACGAATCAAAAGCTTATTTTAAACTTTGTTAATTACTGTTTTTCTGAAGGTATTGGGGAGCATAGGGCTCACAAATATTTGTCTACGCTTAAGATAGTTGCAAACTCCATTTCAACTGATTTTGATAAGGCAACTGAAGACGAGATCCGGGCTTATGTTGGAAGTATCGAGAGATCATCTTTCAGTGATTGGACAAAGCATGACTATAAAGTAGTGATGAAAAAGTTTTACAGATGGCTGAACGATGGGGAGGAAACTGTAAAAACTCGGTGGATAAAAACTACGCTGAAAAAACACGATCGTAAGCTTCCTGAGGACATACTCAAAGAGGAAGAAGTAGAGCTTATGATCAAAGCAGCTTTAAATAAATGAGATAAAGAGATAATTGCGTTACTTTGGGATATTGGGGCTCGAATCGGAGAAATAGGAAATTTGCGTGTAAAAGACGTTAAATTTGATGATATTGGGGGTGTAATTGTTGTCAATGGTAAAACCGGCCCTAGAAGAGTTAAAGCTGTTTGGAGTGTAAGTTACCTTAAGGATTGGATTGAAGATCATCCTGGAAAAGACAATCTTGAAGCTCCTTTATGGTTTAACTATGCCAAAAAAGGGAAGGTTCTGAAACCAATGAGATATGAAGCTATTAGAATGAGATTGATTAAAATCTCTAAGAAAACAGGAATTAACAAAAAAATTCATCCTCATTTGTTCCGGCATTCAAGATGCACTTACATGGCTAATTACCTTACTGAATCTCAGATGAACGCATCAGTCAATTATCTGGTATATGAATGAGAAAGTAGTGCAATGGAAATCCTATGACTACCCAAAGAGCAAACTAGGAGAATACTACGTAGTTGGGAATGAGATCCGATATATAATCAACTCGCAAAATACGGAAGAAACAAAAACGGAACTGGTATCAAGAACACCTTTCGTACTGTGTGGGAGAACAGAACCCCTTGAGGATGGAACGGTTTATTATACTGTCCGTTATGCGGTAAGGAATGATCAGAAAGAATTCGTAGCAAAGCAATCGGAACTTTTAATTAAGCAATCACTTAAAGCTATTTTAATAGGTTATGGTATAAACGTTACAGATAGTAAGATGCTAGATAAAGCTTTAGAATACATTAGTCAATGTATGCACCAATATGGCGACTGTTTGAAAACTACGTCTGCTGTAATTTCGAATGGGTGGAATGAAGATTGCTCGTTATTTGCATTCGGTAGGAGTGGAGTCACAATTAATGGGGTGAGTCCAATCCAAACGCTTGTTACTACGCCTGAACATATCGGCCCGTTTCATACAAGTGGGTCTCTAACGGGATGGGTTAATTATGTAACACTAATTCTGGGGTATGATGTAACAAGATTCCTACTTTATGATGCAATGACTGCACCCCTAATAAAACCGTTAAAAATGGAATACCATACCTTTGTTCATCACGGTCCTACTTCATCAGGTAAAACAGCAATCGAGAATGTAATTTCTTCGACGATGGGAGATCCTAAATCCTTGGAATTTATAGCTAATAGTACTAAAAACGCCATGCTTGCACATGTTTCTGGGATGTCTGATATACCAGTAGATATTGAGGAAGCTACAGAAGAAAAGGCAAGAATGGCAATGGCAGATGCTGTTTATGACATTGCAAATGGCAAAGAAAAGGATAGGTGCGGGGTTGATGGGAAATTCAGGACTGATATAAAGAAATTTAGGACTACTGCTCACGTCACATGTGAGAATCCCTTGAGAGATTAAATGAAAAACGCCGGAGCAGCTTATAGGGCCCAGCATATTAGTGATAGGCTACCTGAAGGATTGGGAGATATGGTAAATGCTACAAAAAAAGGAGTACAGGAAAATTATGGGTTCTTTTTCCCTCTTTATGTACAGCATATTATAAAGAATATGAATAATGTAAAAGAATCATACGGTGAGGCCATACAGAAAATAGAAACCGAAGGTATACCCGAAGAAAGCCGAGACATTGCACTAAGAAGTAAAAACATTTATGCTGGAAGACAGAACGGGGATTATACTGTAAACATTAGTGGAAATCCAACATCTGGAATTCGAATAATACGAAAGGCTATGAGGGATAAGTTGGATCTGCTGGAAATAAGAGATGCAAATCTAAAACATTATTTCGGTGATGATCCAAAATTAACCCTACAAAGGAAAGTATTAGAGACGTAGAATTTCTTAAGAAAATGAACTGTTTCGCCGACTTCTTAATTATAGAGATTATAGTGGAATCAGGGGATGTTAAAGAAACTCTATCTGAACTTGAAAGAAAGGGAAAGATCTTTAAGGGAATCGAATGGGAATTATATATAATTCCATCCCTTTTTTTCGGATCTTATAAGGAAGGTAATAGTTCCATATAATCAGTATGTAGTAATTGTAGTAATCAGTATATAAATATTAATACACATTAATACAGCATAAAAGTTTGATTTTTCAGTATCATTAAAACCATTTAGATATAAAATTACTACAATTACTACAAATTTAATAAACGCCTTATAAAAAAATATTACCTATAAAATATATATGTATATACTCTAAAAAATTGTAGTAATTGTATTAATTTCCCTCTGAAAACGCCCAGCTGATACGGAAAACCAAATATTTTTCATTGTAGTAATAAAACATCTGAAGTATACAGAATCATCATCAGTAGATGCTTTAATGATTAATACAGAGATGTATTAACAATATAAAATTTATAATAGGAGTTTTTCCCAAAATTAATTTTATTCTCAAATAAGCGTTTCGGAATTTAAAGTAACACTTTAAGTCTTACTGTTTTTAAGTCAATGGACTTGAAACTTTTTACGCCAAACAATTTTTTGCTTTAATACAATTTTTGATATAATTTATTTAATATATTTTATGAGATTACTATGTTCTGGAGTAGGGGAATCATCAAAAAGAATCTAAGAGTTGCTGATTCTTAATGTGCTTGGGGGAATACAGCAATTCTGGGTTTCTTCTTACATTACTTAAGGGGTTTTTTGCTCATGAAACATCTAAAAATATGCCCAAAATGCCATGCTAATCTGAAATTGCACTCAGATGGCGAGACTCAGTATTGTAGTATTTGCAAGTACTGGACAAAAGTAGGTACTGCAAGACTAGATTCAATAATGATTTACGGATGAGGGGGGTAAAAATGGAATACAAACTCGAAGAAGTCGAGAGAGATTACATCGAATTTAGAAAAGAAATGGGAGAGGAATAAACACAGAAAGACCTCATCCCAAAACCTGATTATTTCAAAATGGATCGATAATCTATATAAGTACAATCAACTTTTTTCAGTTATATTTTGCAGAAATTTTGGTATCTATGTGATAAGTATATATTGAACTCTTACATATTATTAAGTAAGATTGTTATGGATTAAATCAAAACCTGGAAAGAGGTCATACTAAGACCTTCTGAATTTTACAGTAGAATGCCAATAAAAGGGGATATGCTGATCCTCTAACTTTTGCAGCAATTACCTTTATCATAAACGCACTTTTATTTACACTTGTTCGCCCCAGAATGTTAACACTAATCGGTATGCGTGACGTTCAAAAACTCAGCTCTTCCATATTTTTGACGATAATTACATTACTTATTGTAAATGTTGTGTCTCTCTTCATTCTAGCTTTAAGATTCAATTTTCTCTATAGTCACTTGGAGGAACAGGAAGCTACGAAGGCACTGTGGGGTTTATATCTTATGCGAGTGCTCCTACGGTACTTACCTGGATTCCTATTCTCAACTTGATCATTGCAGTTTACGAACTATATCTCTATATTGTAGGTGGTATGATTGTGCATAACGTAAGTATGAAAAAATCAGCAATAATTATACTTCCATTTGCCTTGCTGACTGTGTTTCTTGTAGTTCAATCTATCTTACTCAGCTTTGCACGCTAATATCTGTACGAAAAGTGATTACCTGCTACAATTTTTATATGCAAATTCGTATTTGTGATATTGTTTTCTTCTAAGAAATTGATTGAATTCATTTTGTATTGTTAAATGCTGATGTTGCATTTTTAATGTTTGTTGTTACATTGTTAATATCTGTAGATACATTATTATAAGCAGTAGTTGTAGTGTTATAAATTTTTGTTAGGTTATCATAAGCAGCTGACATATTCTTATATACAGCTGTCGTATTGTTAACAGCTTTTGTTAAGTGATTATATGTCGCTGACGCATTATTATACAGAGCTTCTGTATTGTTAACAGTTTTTGTTATGTTACTATATGCTGTTGATAAGTTATTGGGTACGGATGTTGCACGAACGTTGTCGCCGACTTTTAAAATTGTTCCGTATTTTGTAGCTAAAATTATCACTAAAATTAGTGCCAAAGTAACTGTATATTTAAGTTTCATTTCTACCATCTAGCCTTAAAATTTAATAAGTTGAATACCTATCGAGATTTGCTGCTTCAGGATGAGAATAGTGTTTTATATAGTAGATTTAACTCTGTTTGTCTTGCTTAGTCAGGTTGCGAACAATTTAGTTCTCTTGTTTATCTACTCCAAAATATTGGTTCAAAAGGATTGAAGGTAGTTTTGAAAACAAGTTAAAATATAAATATTCCCCTTTTATTCATATATTGTTGTTATAAAAATTTAAAAATATACCTAATTTCTACAAAAATTAGATCAGTGTTATGAATGCCTATTGAACTTTTAATTTAAAAAAGAAGATTTGATACTGTTACATTTCAATATAGAACGGTGAAAAATAAAGCTACGTAGGAAATTAGTCTGCCACGATGGTTATACCGAGGTCATCATAGAACTAGTATGCTTCGACATAAATTTATTAATTATTCAAACGGGCATGTCTATGTGATATAGATACAATTTTTAAAATTTTTTAAAATTTTTTGAAAAAATATAGTTTTAAAGAGTTAAAATCCTTTTTATTTTCCTTATTGAATTCTATTTATTTCTAATTATATTTTGGCACCAGGCTTAAGGAGAGGCTCTCTGTCAAGCCTAAATAAATTTTTAATGTATTTGTATTACCTGGTTCTACGACCTATTAAATAACCTATAACTCCAGCTTGTTATTAAAAGAGCTTATCCCAAAACCAATTTTTATTACCATAATTTATAAGAGTCCTATAATTATTTTCGTGATCAGGAGCTCAATTGATTATTTCGAAAATGAGCTTAAAAAAAGTAGATTTTGAATTTTGGGATAAACTCGCTGAAAAAATTTCTTCCTTCGTTTCACCACAAGATGCGGTCGAAACAACCGTAACCTTCGGTAAAGCAAGCATAGACAGTAGTTATAGCGGAAACCTCCCACTCATTATAGCATCTTCCGCAGTCGCTAAATCCATAGCAGCCGCCAAACGCGTTCGGTGCCGTAGCCGTTACAGGAGGAGCCGTTACAGGAGGAGCCGTTACAGGAGCTGGTACACTTGCTGCTTTAGTTTCTTTAGGAGTTTCCACCTTAGCTTTTTCAGGAGGCGCTACTATCTCTCCTTTTTTATTATACCAAGCGCTTGCTGATGTAGCTGTCAATGATACTAAAAGCAAACCTACCAGCAAAGTGCAAAGTGTCTTTCTTACTCTATCAAAAGATTGTTTTCTCATTCACTCACACTCCAAACTGATATTTAGTTTGACACAATTTCAAACCAATATTTTTAATCCGATTTAATCTAACAATGAATTTGTCTGCAAATAAATCTCCGTGTTTCTTTGAAAAAATGTCTTAAAATTATGTATGGTAGATTTCATTCTCATTTTGTATGCTATGAATTTGTCGACAAAGATAATTTTATTTGCCAACAAAGGTAATTTTAAATTGTTCCATATCGTAATTATTAGTCATCCAATATAATATATTGAGAATTATAATTAAGAAATTTATATCTCGAAGCGTAAAACCCTGAGTCTTTAGCTTGAGATATAAACGTCAACTTCAACAAAACAATAAACTTAATGTAGATTAAAAATTTTATTTTATAATGAACAAAAATCCCTAAAATCACGGAGTCTCAGAGTGTATCTTAAAATTAAATTTGATTTTATAATTAGGGTAGAACTTACACACCTGAACTAAAACATTAGCATTAATCCATTAAATTCTAAAAGTTTAATTTTAATCAATAATGGTTAGTACATTTGATTTTATATATCGAGTGCTTAAATCATATGGGACAAAGCAGTATCTTTAAAGTCAATATGTACTTGAATTGATGTAAAAATTAACAGTATGAATTTTAAAGTTAACATTGTCCACTATCCAATTGTATTAATGAAATGAGTCTTGACGAATAAACAAGCTTTTTCACATAGATTTCTGTGCCTTAAATCTTACAGTATAATTCCAGAGGTTTCCTTCAACTTTATCCAGGATAAAACCAGCTTCTTCTCCTAACTTAATAGTAGTAGATTTTAAAGGGTAATCTGGGTCAGGTAAAATTCTGTTACTGCAAGAATTCTACCAGGCTTCAGAACTCTTTTCATCTCCTTTAAAGCCCTATTTTTGTCTGGAAGTTCCTGAAGAACTGTTACCATATACACCAAAATGCTGGTGGTGAAAATGCATAAAATCTGTTTATAATTCTTAATACAATTTGCAATAAAACAAAAAAACCTAAAATTTTCAGTAAAATCGCTGTAAGTACCCTCGTATCTAACCACTTTTACAATATCAATAGTTACGAATTTCTTTAGTTTTGAAATCCATTTTTATAAATTGAGAGATTATCAAAAAAGGTATTGAAGACTATGGAATCATTTGTTATGAAAACTAAAAGTGATTCCAGGTTTGCTGGACGTATTTTTCGGAATTGCTTAGTATCATTAATATTCTGCATATAAATAATAAGTTCTATAAACTCATGTATTAATTGTATTACTGAGTATATAAAGGATAATATATATTAAAAGTAGTATTTTCAACATCAATAGACTTATTTTTAATACAAGTAATACAAATAATACAAAATAATAACTGATTTAAATTCTAATTTAATATAATTCTCGATAATATATTCTTTTACATTCAAAAAATATATTATTTGGATTATTTTTGCCAAAAAGAAGGCAGCCGGTTCATAAAATACATTTTTTACCATGTATTAGGGCAAAAAGCAAATCGTCATCCATAGACACTTTCTTAATAATACAGGGTTGTATTATTCTGTAATACAATAACGGGATTTTTCAGATAGGCTTTAATCAAGCTTCGTCTCTCATAACTGAAAATACTGTCACATCATCTTTGTTCTTATCATAGAATATGATTTCGTCATATTTATGGTCGCTTGATTGATTGAGCTCGACGCCTACAGAAATTGCACCTTCTCCATCTTCAGTAAACCAACCTGTAAAATCATTCCCCACTAATTTTTCTAGCTCTTCCAAAATTGCTATATCATTTCCCCACTCTAGTTTTGTGAACTTAAGAAGTTCTTCGAAAATCTTTGTGTTTCTATACACACCGTCATCACCCAGTTTAAAATCTACCATAATATCACCCTCTCATATGTAGTAGTGATTTCTATAAAGCCTTATGCAAAAAATGTCTGTTTCGACATATGGGGAATCGTCAGATACTGTGAGTCACAAAAAATGGGAAAGCTGATATGATGGCTCTGCACGCTCTTATTGTTTTTCAGTTCATGGCGGTGATGAGTGACCTATAACAAGATTTAATTCATCCTCAGCAGTATAATATTCAAGTTTTTAGAGTGATGAACATGGAGAAGTCTCAGATAAAAAGAGTATTTTTACATTTTCAGCTCATCCCAAAACTCATTTTTATTTTCAATTTTTATAATTATTCTGGGCTGTTTTAAAAATCTGAAGCTCGATTGGTCACTTAAAATGCAGGAACCGAAGAAGTAAATTTTGAGTTTTGGGATAGGCTCATGAATAATCAAACTTTTTGACCATTAACCTATAGATCTATTTGTTACATTACAAAGTAGTTAATTTATAGCCTTTTGTGCTAATTTTGGAGTTGCGTAAAAAATTAGACTTCGTTATCAAACAGGTATTATAACAGGTATTATAATATAAGAAGATTAATTTTCCAGCTTAGAGACTTTGAATATAGAAAAAATAAAAATATATAATATAAGAAGTGTAAAAATACTCGAACAGGTCGAACAAGTATTTCTACTGGATTTCAGTATTAATTACTATGCGCCGTCATTAATGGTCTAATTATTTGAATAGGCATGACTATATGACGTAAATATATTTTAAAATTTTTAAAAAATAAATAATTTTATGAATAGTCTCTGATTGATCAAACTTGTTTTATAGTCTATTACTCATTTGGACAGGAAGACGGTGAATTACTGCATAAGTAGCTCTATAGATGTCTGTTAGAAATATATTTAAAAAAAGAGATATATACATAAATTTGTTTATATATCATTAGGGATTTTAAATAGTCGACACGTAATATGAGCTTCAAATCATCCTACGTATAGATATTGATAATTCGTGAGATCAAAAAACAGTACCGTTATTAGATCTTACTGAAGAATTTCAGAGGCAGCAATTATAAATCACCTAATTAAATTTAGTATAAATAAAGAAAAGTAGGCTATGAACCTAACATTTTTGCCCATATGACACTAAAATAGTGCCTTGGTGGCTTAGGGGTATAGCACGTCCTTGGTAAGGACGAGGTCGCGAGTTCAAATCCCGCCCGAGGCTTTTTATTTTTTTATATTTATTATTTAAATACTGTAGATTCAAAGCTACTTTTGGTAGAAGATATCTGGACAGTGGGTATTATAAACTAAATGTTTTTTACGTTTGTAATCACAGAAGATTTTGCTATTTTGGAAGAAATAAAAGAACTAATAGCGAGATAAGGCAATAATTGGGTTACTCTGGGATATTGGAGCTAGAATAAGGGAAGCTGGCAATTTGTGAATAGGACATCTAAAAATTTGATAATTTGGGTACAATTATTAGTCTCGATGGTAAAACTGGTCCCCGAAAAACACATATTAAAAGCGAAAAAAATAGAATAAGACTATAGTCATTTACTCACTACACATTGGTCCAATCCTAAAGGTGGACATATTATTACACTTGACTTTCTTCTCATCCGCAACTTTAACCGCGTGTGTCAGTTCTCTTCCAGCTACAGCGAGCAGCTCAGGTGTGAGCATTCCTTGAGAAATCAATATTCCTCCCACATTACGAATCGCCTGTTTGAGACTCCTTGCCCAAAGGTGTTCAATTATAAGAATAGCAGCAGCAGTGTTTTCCGGGATTGTTTCGGTGATCTCCATAATATCTTCTTTGGTCATTCCATAGTTTTCGTGGGCTGCTGCCAAAATTCCTTCCTCTGTGCCTCCCCTAGCTATCTCTTTACCAATTGCTCCATACCCAATAAGCCCTCTTATAACGGTACCGAAATAAACTCTTTCCTCCTCATCCAGCTGTGTAGCCTCAAGAGAAGTAACATTTTCGCCCTCACCATGCCAAACAAAAAGTAAGTCAATGAGTCTAATCATTCTCTTTTCCAGAACTGATTCAATCTCTTTACGAATCTGACCGTGAAAACCTGGATCCTCGAATACGATGACTAAGAGTTGCATCGGTTCATACATTAATTTATGCATTTGTTTATTCCCCCAATTCCAAGTTCTACTTTGACTGTCGCTTTTATATAGCAGTTCATTTCATAAACATCACGTGGTTATATGAATTAGTCGTGGAATTTCCCCATAATTCCAGTAGCATTTTTCCTTCTTAGTCGGAATCCCGCAGTCAAAAAAGTCACAACAGTGCTGACATAGCAATATTGATACAAGGAAGTTATAAAATTTAAAATATATATAACTAATCAGATATAATATAAAATTTAAGAATTAAACCTGCAAGAAGATGAGAATAGTGGATTAATACTTAAGCGGCTGAAGTAAGAAATCAATAGCTACTGAACCTTTAATTGTCTAAGGCACAAATTTAACTGTAACGTCAAACATGCTTTATTTTGTACTTCAAAAGCGTAAGTCCTATTTTTACAGGCTTCATAGTTGTGCTAAATATTACACATCGGGATATAAGTTGTTACCTAATATTTCAGAATCGAGTATCAAGAGCTTTTGACTCTAAGAATGTTTGCCCCAACACTCAATTTAGTTTTTATTATGGATCAGAAATTATATTCTGAATTTGTTAGCTGCTGATTTTCTTAAGGAATTGGCGAATGCAAGGCTCTTAAATATTTGGCTATGTTAAAAGAACTGCTGCAAAGTCCATTTCACTTAGATTAGATTATTAAAACTCCAATTATCCTGCATATTGATTAATAAACTAGAATTGCTGGCTTTTTACTAAGTATCCGAAAAAGTAAAAAAATTAAGAAATAGTTTAAAAAAGATAAAGAATAGAGCTAGAAAAGAAGAAAAACTTGAACAGAACTGAAAAATCAGTTCTGTTTTTTCATAAAGTTATGTCTCGGCACATGACCCTGATTTTTGCCCAGAAATTAAAATTAAGGGCAGAATGGGAATAAATTAGAGACAAGAATATCAATTAATCTATTTCTTTTTCCTCTTCAGGGTTCATGAACTCTTCGAAACATGTAATACAAATACATTTATCGTCAGCGGATGTTTCTTTAAAGTCTACCTTGAGACCAGCAGGTTTTATAGTTCCTAGCCTTAGTACATAGAAGTGCTCACCGAATTCGACTGGCTGTCCACATCTCGAACATAAGAAGGGGGGATTCTCAACCGAATCAGCTGCACACTCAATGCATATCAGATCGGACTTATCCCCGTGAACGTCCTTGAATTTTATTGGTTTCATATCCTGGCTGGTATCCACGACCAGCACGTCTTCCATCAATTCCCGACCACAGATATTGCAAAATTCCTTCATTTTGTCGCCTCCCTTCATTATGCCACCTCTGCTCTCCAGAGGATTTCTCATAGAATCCTTTACTAAGCCTGTAAGAAGTTAGTTTTTCCCGTTTTTCACTAAGTCTTATTCCCCTTTTAGGCTTGTAATTTATTTATATTGAACTAGATATTTAAAAATATTGTTATTTAAAAAATAATCAGTTGATTCAGCATTTACTATACGAAAGCATTATTGGAAAGAAACATCAACAGAAAATTTGGTAGAATCAATAATGTATGTCTTAAACAAATGAGAGGAAAACCGAAAATGATAGATGATAAACGCAATATTTTAATTTATCACCATGACGATAATGACGGCTGTTGTGCAGCGGCTGTCGCTGCAAATCACTATGACCTGAATGAAGTTAATATAAAATTTGTTGCTATGAATTATGGAAAAGAGTCGTGGAGTGAAGAAGAAATAAATGCAGCTGAAAAAGTATGGCTCCTTGATTTCACAAGCGACAAAATGGATGAATTCGTAAAAGCTTGCGGGCCTAAACTGATATGGATAGATCATCATAAAACCGCTATGGAGAAATTTCCGGATCTGTGGAATTCGAGTATTATTCCGGGAATCCGGTCCATTGAAAAGGCAGCCTGTGCACTCACATGGGAGTTCACATATCCAGAAGATATTCATCTTCCTCCAGCTGTTGCCTATATTGGGGACAAAGATCTGTGGAAGTTTGAATATACTGAGACCAGGGCTTTCAGTTCAGGTTTCAGTTTGATAGTCAAAACCCCTGATGATCCCATATGGAACGTGCTTTTTAGTTCTGAATACGAAAATACTGTAAATAAAATGATATATATCGGTGAATTACTCCTGGAGGCTCAAAACTACAAGCTCCAGAGAGCTTTCGACCGTGGGGTAGATTGTACTTTTCATAACTTTAAAGCGAGGCTTGTAAACACCACTGGGAATATTTCCGAGCTTGGGGAATTCATATACAAGAAGCCTGAGTACGATATTGCTATTATGTGGCAGGCCGTAGAGAATATGGTAGTATTCAGTCTGAGGTCTGACTCAGGAAATCCTGATTCGCCTGATTGTGCTGAAATTGCTCAGCAATACGGCGGTGGAGGACACAAAAACGCTGCAGGATTCCAGAAAAAGAATATGAATTTTCCACACCTGCTTTTTACTTGAAATCAAATGTTTAGAGATAAGAAGCATAATGCGTCTCTAGCTATAGGTAGATTGTGAGGGCATTAGTCAAAGTCAATATCACTTGCACTTGAAAATTCCCGACCATTTACTTTTTAGATTTCCGCTCTTATTTTCTGTTTTATATATACTCAGCTTTGTTCATATTTAATCACTCGCTCAAAGGACATGATCGTGCTCAATTTTATCCACTTCAGCAACATATAATAGAGGGAAAGTGCGTTGATTTAATTTAAATTCTTTACCGCAACACTACCTGTAACCAGTACATCCGGACCTTTGATAACACTTCAGATTTTCAGCCTTTTTGCTTCAAGCTCAGATGTTACTTTTTCGAGAATTGAATCTTGCTCCAAGAAGACTCTAACATCAATATAGTCGTCAGGTGCAATTTGAAGTTTGTTCATTACTACTGATGTCAATTCAGCAGAAAACTTTGATGCTGTCACTAATACCCCTATATCCATACTAATTGCCTTTCCATAAATAACTGGCTACCTAGCCTTGATCTTAAAAAAGCCTGAATAAAGTAAGAATAGATGAGAATTAATCCGAAAATAAGAGGTTTGGATTAGAATCTACAAGATAAATAAACATCAGGTAAGCAAATATGTTCATACACGCACACTAGCTTAAAAAATTTCTGCCCAAGATGTAAAGTTTCAAATTTGGAATTTAGAATAGAGCTTTTTTATTATTCAGGTACTATAAAGACTCTGATACAAAATCTAGTGATTTTTGCATTTTTTTGATTGAAAATCTGAATTAGCAAGAAGAATCCAGTGTTCATCTAAATCAAGATTCGATATCTAAAAACTTCAATCCTTAAGTTGTATCACAAGGATTGTGACAATTTTCAAAATCTAGTGATTTTGAATTTTACATTCATCACTAGATTTTGGTACTGAGTCACTATAAAGAAAAATTTGTTGGGTATTATTTAAGGTTTAAATTTATGGAATAACCTTTATTATTAAGAGTTTATTTAATATTACTTATTGAGGCTATTGGAGTATATAAAAGGTTTGAAAGCACTGTAAGAGAAAATGAAAGGGCGTAAAAGATAAAAGAAAAATAAAAATTTTAAAGTATTGAAAACCACATAACAACAAAGATTAGTAAGTAACAAAAATAAGAAAGCACATAAAAGTAAAGAGTAGGTAAAAATTAAAATTATAAAGAAGGATTGATGTTATAAAGAAAAAAAAGATGTTATAAAGAAAAGCTTAAGTTGTAAAATAACAAGAAGCAAAAATAAAAAAGTAAATTGAAGAGAATTTAAAGCTGCTGCCTCAGTTTTTTAGGCTGTGACATCCTTTTTAAGGATATAAGCAACCATCTCAGGGTTGAGTTTGCTTTCCCTTGAGACCTTTTCCTCAATAGCCTCAGTGGATTTGCCTTCAATTTTCAGCTCTTTTATTTCTTCAATTATTGATGAAGGAATACGATAGTACTCATTTATATCCTTCCTGTGGCCCCAGACATCACCTTCAATGAGCTGGATGCGCTGCATTTCAAGGAACATCTCTATGGATTTAGAAACCGTGCGCCGGTAAGATTTCGGAAGCTGTATGACCTCAATCTTCGGACAGGTCTCAACTAATGAAAAAATGTCCTTGTTTGAAGGCCTGAAGGCCAGATGTACTATTCTCTCATTTGGATTCAGTGTAAAGATTTCTTCTCTTGAACTCACAACCCTTATTTTCAAAGTGTTACCTCCAATTTATTTATTTTTTTCATTTGATAGTAAAAAATTCTTCATTAAATATTTTTCTATATTTGCCGAAAACATTTAAAAAGAATTTTTCTTTTCGTTTTTTAAGGTATTTTTGTAATAACCCAATCTAAATAATAAAAATCAATATGTACAACAGTGTTTTTAGCAAAACTTAAAGAAATATTTGAGAGATTTAGCATCTACTTGAAGAACAAAATTCACAGAAAAACAGTAATTTTGTTTGAGATAATTTCATTTTCGTCGGGTCAGGGCAATTTTAGAAGTGAAGATATTAAAAAATGAGACGATATATTTCCAAATAGTATGAAAAATTAACAAAATTTTAGATTTATTGAAAAAGTGTTTTATTCCTTGAATTCAGAAGAATTTCTGAAAGAGTTAAACTTTCAGCATAATTACAGGCTTCTTTACTCATACTAGATACAAAAATCAGTAACATTATTAAAAAGAAACGTTCCCGATGTAGTAAAAAAGAAGAATACGTATCTTCTTCAAAATTGTATGGGTAAAAAATGAGTTTCACATATTTGGGGAAAAGTTAAAAATGTAGTCAAGTTATAAAAACGTGGTCATAAGACAGATTCAACGTTAGAACTGTATGACAAAATTGTCCCACAAAATACTCTAAAAGAGCAAACTTTCCGACAAACTTAGAACATAAATGCTTATGGATTAGAGCAAAGATTCTCTAAAAAATTTAAGAGCAGAGAATACTCTTAAATCAATTTTTATTCGTTGAATAAACATTGCTGCTTTATTTGATAAGCAAAGCAACGACAAGACCGAAGATAACAATGGTTTCTGGGATGACAGTAAGAATCAGACCCTTACCGAACAAGGCTTCATTCTCTGCCATTGCACCGATTGCAGCAGAACCAATATCTTTTTCTGCCCATCCAGAAGCTAGACCAGTTCCTGCAATTGCAAGTCCTGCACCAACTGCTTTAAGTCCTGCGTCTCCCATCAATGTTGTTAATGTTCCTACGTCTGCCATAGTTTTTATTCCTCCGTGTATTTTCTTAGATAACCAAATGGATTGAATTTTTTGCCCCCGCCTTCATAGAATTTTCCAAAGAATTCTACATACTGCAACCTGAGTGCGTGCAGACCGGGAGCGATAATACTCAAGGCAGTGTTAAGAGCATGCC
>Ga0207800_1000177_pt1 | contig 22650 bp, 20 predicted proteins | sample LuqExpMetageno11_FD_187769 | JGI IMG/M metagenome (GOLD analysis project Ga0207800, IMG submission 187769) | Tropical forest soil microbial communities from Luquillo Experimental Forest, Puerto Rico - Sample 11 (SPAdes) | ecosystem: Environmental > Terrestrial > Soil > Tropical forest ... | reverse complement strand
CCATGAACGGCGGGAATACCTCCTTGTAGCCGTGCTTTAAAGTATGCAGATCAAGCATGAAATTCATCAACGCACGTTCAAGCCTGGCACCTGCGCCTTTATAGAATGTAAACCTGGCGCCGGTCACCTTTGCCGCCGTTGAGAAATCAAGTATGTCCAATGCCTCGCCTATATCCCAGTGGGCCTTGGGTTCGAAATCAAATTTGACCGGGTTACCCCATTTTCTGATCTCCTGGTTGTCTGCGTCGCTGTCTCCCATCGGTACGCTTTCATTGGGAACGTTCGGTATCGTCATAACGAGCGCAGCGATCTGGTCATCAACTTCCTTTATCTGCTGATCGAGTTCCTTCACTTCATTCGAAAGGGCTTTCATCTCCTCCATGAGAGCGGCGACGTCCTTCCCTTCCTTTTTATATTGCGGTATCAGCTTTGAGTCTGCGTTTTGCTTGCTCTTCATCTGTTCTGTTTTAAAAATCAGCTCGCGCCTTTTTACATCCAAAGCCATAAACCCGTCGATGTCGAATTTGCCTTTGCTTTTCAGTAAAGCTCTCTGTAAAAGCTCAGGATTACTGCGTAATTGTTTTATGTCCAGCATTTATATTCTCTCCCCGCTATTAATAATCACTTTTATGGTAAAATCATTATATTATAAAATTATTCTTTTGTACAAGTTTCCCTTAACTATATCTATTTATAAAACTTTTTGCGCTTCTTAAGTAACTGCTTTCAGGGTATTCCTGCACCAACTGCTTCATATGATCTACAGCAGCTGCTTTATTGCCGGTCTTCTTCTCGGCCCAGGCGAGGTAAAAGAGGCATTTATCCGAGAAAACCTCCTTCTTTGCATATCCGAAGGATAGGCCAAGCTTTGCGGCAGCTTCCGAGTATTTCACCTGCCTGTATAATTTATAACCTTCGTCGAACAATATCTTGCCGGCTTCGCTCCTGACTTTCAGATCCAAAGCATTGAATGCTTCCAGGTCCTTTCCTGTAAACAAGCTGAAATCTACCGCTGCAAGCAGTCCGGCAGCTTCAGTTACGTTCCCCTTCAGATATTCCGACAATACACTATGAAAGTTTTCTTCAGCTGCACTTTTCTTCTGCATTGCTTCATTTAGAGCAACCTTTTCACTATTTGAGTTCCTGATCATGTCCTTTAATGCAAGTGATTCATTTTCAAGCGCGCTGATTTGATCATTTAGTTTTTTGTTCATTTCCTGGGCGCTCGAGAAATTCTGCTGATATTTGTTCTTCTCATTTTCTGTGTTGTAAACCTGGCTCTTGTAATTACTCAGATTTTTATTCATTTTGATCTGACTTAAGCCGGCAAATACAAGCACAATAAAAGCACTGGTAAAAAGTATGACAGCATAGAGCCATACATTTGATTTTTTATTTTCATTCATTTTTTCATCCCCTAAGAAACCTTTTTCGATCACTCGGAATAGCTGTTGGATGTGTGCGTCTTTCTTGCAGTATCAATAGCTTTTATTTCCTCGGCCGAAAGCGCATATTTTGACTTACCGCCCGTTACAGGCTTCGCATATGTGGAGGAATTGTCCCTTGAGTACAGACTGCTCAGAACAAGACCATCATCGTTATTATCAAGTATTGCAATAGAAAAACTGAGGTCGCTGCCTACATTATCGAAAGCATTGTAACGTATGACCCCAACCTTCTGTACGCAGTAATACATATTCCTTCTTATGGTGTTCATCTGATATTCGAGATCCTTATTCCTGTCGACTACACCGTTCACCTTATCGATACAGTCATTGAGTACGTCCTCTATACTTGCTCCACTCAAACCATTCATAAATTTATTATATTTGGACTTCAACTTCTTTATCTTTGACCTGTTCGTAAGGTTCATTATAAAAAGTAATAATATAATAAAGAAATTGACCCCTATCAATATCAACCATTCATATGAAATTCCAAGCAGCTCTTCCATAATAGTTTCTCCTTCTTAAAAGCCTCTTATGTCCTTTATCTTCAGACTTTGTTTCACGTGAAACATTTGCCATTTTCAGTCCCGCGTTCATTGACAAGTCTATTTCCCTTTTCAGGAGTCTTATCTGTTTATTAATGATATCATATTGCCTTATGTCTAATAACGCCTTAAACACCATTCTATGAGGTGGCTATTTTTTGTTGGGTTTATTAATTTTTTCCACTAACGAAATAATCCTGTCCAACTCGTCCAATGAATAGTACTCGATCATTATTTTCCCATTTTTTTTATTGTTCATTATTTTGACCTTTGTTCCAAACACTTCTCTGAATTTTTCTTCTATCGCCCGATATTCCACATCGGTCGTTTCTTTCTTCTTTACTGATTTCTGCTTTGTCAGGCGTTTCACCAAAAGTTCGGTGTCACGCACATTCAACTCTTTTTTTATGATCTCTTCGACCGCTTTCACCTGAAGTGTGTTATCGTTCAACGACAATAATGCTCTTGCATGGCCGCTGGTGATCTCACCATCTATCAGCTTTGTTTTAATCTTGTCCTGAAGAGAAAGCAGCCTCAGTGAATTAGCGATAGCTGGCCTGCTTTTTCCGACAGTCGCCGATATTTCCTCCTGTGTCATCTCGAAGTCAGTGATAAGCTTGTCATAAGCCTCTGCTTCTTCAATGGGATTGAGGTCTTCACGCTGCAGGTTTTCTATCAGCGCGATCTCCATTACCTGCTTGTTTGACAGATCCCTGACTATGGCGGGCACAGTCTGGAGTCCGGCAAGTCTGGAAGCGCGCCAGCGTCTTTCGCCGGCGACTATTTTATAGGTATCTCCATCGTGCTGAACGATGAGCGGCTGTACGACGCCATGTTGTTTTATAGATTCTGCAAGCTGGGAGAGCTTTTCATCGTTAAAATACTTTCGTGGCTGGCTGTTATTTGGCTCTATATCAGTGATCTTTAATTCCTTTACGCCGGTATCATCCGTTTCTGCAGATGCAATCAAGGCTCCGAGACCTTTCCCCAATCCCTTTTTCATATTACCTGCCTGCCTCCTGTGAATAATCTATTACTTCCTGTGCTAAGTCAAGATAGCATTCGGCCCCTTTCGATTTCGGGTCGTACAGTATTATAGGCAAGCCGAAGCTTGGCGCTTCACTCAGACGTACGTTCCTGGGAATAACTGTCCGGTATACCTTGTTCCTGAAATATTTTTTTACGTCTTCGACTACTTGAATTGAAAGATTCGTACGCGCATCAAACATTGTCAGTACGACTCCTTCTACGTCCAACGACGGATTCAGATGTCTCTGCACCAGTTTTACAGTATTCATGAGCTGGCTCAGCCCCTCAAGCGCATAATATTCGCACTGTATCGGTACGAGAATCGTGTCGGCTGCTGTCAATGCGTTCAAAGTAAGGAGTCCTAATGATGGCGGGCAGTCTATTAGTATATAGTCGTACTTCTTCCTTATCTCTTCGATCGCCGCCTTCATCCTCGTTTCTCTTGATATCACCGATACGAGCTCAACTTCAGCTCCAACAAGCTGAATATTGGACGGGCATATGTAAAGATTATCTACTGCCGTCTTCATAAGAGCATTTTCTATGTTTATATCGTTGATGATAACATCGTAGATGGATTTGTCTATGACCTTTTTATCGATCCCGAGTCCGCTTGTGGTATTACCCTGAGGGTCGATATCGATAATCACTACTTTTTTACCTTTATAAGCAAGGCAGGAACTCAAATTTACTGCAGTAGTGGTTTTACCTACTCCGCCTTTCTGGTTAGCGATCGCGATTACCTTGGCCAAAAGATTCACTCCTCACATTGCAATAAAATAGAGAAAAACAAAGAGTTTTTTCTAATATGATAAACTCGTTCTAATTATAACATAAAGTGATAAAATGCAACACGTGATATTTGACATTCAAGTATCACTGGATATAAACAGAGAAGGTTGATCCGCCTGCCAACCGTATAAATTCTATTCTAGTCTACGGCTTAATTCAAATGCGGTCAAGCAGGTGACAGCCAGCATGTGAAGGAGCATTACAGGATGTGTAGTATGGCTATGCTGGAATGCGGCATCAGGATCCATAACCTGCGACATGGAGGCCGCAGGCGCTGCATCATGAGCCATGGACGGTGAATGATCTCGTGGCAAATGCGATGCAACTAAATGACAAATCATTCGAGGCATTACATTTGCCAGGTATTGTAGCGAGCCATGCTACCTACAGTCTGTTTGAGACGTAACTTGCTGCTTCATCTGCTTGAATCACACCCTGGCTATTGACGAAGAGCCCAAAAACAAAGGAGGCTGATCAGCCTCCTAACAGCTTCATTCCTATATTACAGGAAAATGTTTCACGTGAAACATGAAAATTTGTGGTTCGAAAACGCCTAACTCAATACGTAAACCGGATCATACGTCAAGGTTTGTAACATATTTGGCGTTTTCATGTATAAAAGCTTTTCTCGGCTCTACTTTATCTCCCATCAATATCGTAAATATCTCATCCGCAGCAACAGCATCTTCAAGCTCTACCTTTAGCATGGTCCTTGTCTCGGGATTCATCGTTGTTTCCCAGAGCTGTTCCGCACTCATTTCACCCAGACCTTTATACCTCTGTATATCGCAGTCTTCCTTTTTCCAGTTTCTATCCTTCTGAATGTTTTCTACTTCTTTTTCCGAAAAAGCATAATACTCTTCTTTGCCTTTATAGACCTTGAACAGCGGGGGCCTTGCAATATATACATGCCCTTCCTCTACAAGCGGTTTCATATACCTGTAAAAGAAAGTTAGCAGTAATGTCCTTATATGTGCACCGTCAACATCTGCATCGGCCATTATTATAACCCTGTCATAACGCAGTTTCGAAACATCAAAGTCCTGTCCAATCCCTGCACCTAATGCAGTTATAACTGGCAAAAGTTTCTCGTTTTCATAAACCTTATCGATTCTTGACTTCTCAACATTGAGCATTTTCCCCCAAAGCGGCAATATGGCCTGATATTTTCTGTCCCTGCCCTGTTTTGCGGAACCGCCTGCCGAGTCTCCTTCGACGATATATATCTCACAGTTTGCAGGATCCTTATCAGTGCAGTCTGCCAATTTCCCCGGCAATGTTGTCGACTCAAATGCTGATTTTCTTCTTGTAAGCTCTCTCGCTTTTCTCGCAGCATCCCGCGCCCTGGACGCCATCAGGCACTTATCCATTACGATCCTTGCTACCGTCGGGTTTTCTTCGAAATAATCAGTCAGCTTTTCTGTAACTACATTCTCTACAAGGCTTCTTATCTCACTATTTCCAAGTTTCGTCTTAGTTTGCCCTTCGAACTGCGGCTCAAGCAGCTTTACGCTTATGATTGCCGTAAGGCCTTCTCTTACGTCTTCTCCCATAAGATTCTTGTCATTTTCCTTGAGCATACTATATTTTCTTGCGTAATCATTGATTACCTTCGTGATCGCTGTTTTGAAACCTGTCAGGTGTGTCCCGCCTTCGGTAGTCGCTATATTATTTGCATAGCTGAATGTGTTCTCGACATATCTGTCGTTATACTGCATCGCTATTTCACATACCGAAGAGTCCTTTTCCCCGGAAATATAGATAGGCAGATCGTGAAGTACTTCCTTGTCCTTGTTTATATACTCTACGAAGGATACTATACCGCCTTCGTAATGAAGCAATTTCTCTACTCTCTCATCAGGCCTGTCATCGATGAGTTTGATTTTTATCCCTTTGTTTAAAAAAGCCATTTCTCTATATCTGCTGATCATTGCATCAAAATCGAAAACAGTATCCTCGAATATTTGCGCATCAGGCTTAAAGGTCGTCCTCGTACCCGTATCATTTGCTTCTCCTATAATCTCAAGAGGAGTTGCCGTCTTTCCTCTTTCATATCTTTGCCTGTATATCTTTCCGTCCCTTTTTACCTGTACTTCGAGATATTCCGACAATGCATTTACAACGGAAGCTCCTACGCCGTGCAGTCCTCCTGACACAGTGTATGCCCCGCCGCCGAATTTTCCTCCTGCATGGAGTATGGTATGGACGACCTCAACTGTCGGTATGCCCATTTTGGGATGTATCCCTACAGGTATCCCGCTGCCGTTGTCGGTGACTGTAACCGAATTGTCCTTGTTAACGACGACCTCAATTGTGTCGCACCTTCCCGCTAGAGCCTCATCAACGCTGTTTGCCACGATCTCGTATACCAGGTGGTGCAGACCTCTTAAAGAAGTGCTCCCTATATACATTCCAGGTCTTTTCCTGACTGCCTCCAGTCCCTCCAAAACCTGTATCTGGCTTTCGTCATATTTAACATTTTGATTGTTAATATCGTCCATAGTTCCTCCTACTGTTCCTACAATAAAAATTATTTCTATAAATTGGAAATTTCGTCTATATACTCTGACCTTTTTTGAAGAGTAACTGATGAAATAGGAGACAGGTATATCTTACTCTTTTTATCTACTTCAGTTATTATGAAAGTTTTTGGAAGATCGTCCGATATAGCTTCTACAAAGCCTTCTTCCTCCGCTATTCTAAGAAATTCCTTAGTGTCCTTGGATAAAGTGGTCGTTTCTATATCGAGTATTGCAATCACGCTTTTCATAGGAATCACTACATCTCCGCCGATATGAATAAACATATGGATCCTCCGTAACCTTCCTTCATTTATAACGACATCTTCACTTGTCCTATATATTCTATCGTAAAAAATATTACAGTGCAAATGATTGCCATTTGTTTATCTTAATATTTTAAATCATTTTCATTTTAAAATACTGCCATTTTCGATATGAAATACAGATGCGGCAGGATTTTCCCTTTTATAAAAGTTCAGATCCGTGCACGTGATGAAAGTCTGCAAACCGGATATGTTTTCAAGAAGATATTCCTTTCTTCTGTCATCGAGCTCGGACAGAACATCATCCAATAAAAGTACAGGAAAATCACCGCTTTCTTCCTTCATAAGATCAATCTCCGCAAGCTTCATCGAAAGCACAGATGTTCTTTGCTGTCCCTGAGATCCATAAACCTTTGTACTCTCACCATTCAATATTATATCTATATCGTCCCTGTGAGGGCCGGCAACAGTCGAACCTTTACGTATCTCGGCGTCCCTGCTTCTTTCGACCGCAGCATAAAACAATTTCTCAATTTCCTCGTCAGTACTATCGTCAGATATTTCAAAAGACGGGCAATATTCAAGCTGCAATTTTTCTTCATGATTTGTAAGCTTGTCATGCCTGGCTGATGCAAACCCGGAAAGATTTCCGATAAATTTCCTTCTGGCTTTTATAATACGCGATCCTGTCATTACGAGGTGCTTATTCCAGACATCAAGCGTATCTTCGAGACTCTTCTGTACAGTTATTCTCTTTAGCAGGTTGTTTCTCTGAAAAAGTATCTTTGCATATTGCTGCAGATCATAAAAATATGAGGGTCTCAGCTGGCTCAGGGTTATATCTATAAATCTCCTTCTTTCAGCCGGACCCTGCTTTATAATAAACAGATCCTCAGGTGAAAATATGACTGCATTGAGATGACCCATAAGATCACCTATTTTTTTCACTGGAATTTCATTTATCCTGATTTTCTTCCGTTCTTCGTTATTGAAATTAATCCTTATTTCTTTGTCTATTGTTTCCTTCGTGAACTGAAGCTTTATTTCAAATTCCGATTCACCGGTTTTTAAAAGCTCCTGATCCTTCGAAGTCCTGTGAGAACGCCCGGACGCACATAGAAATACAGCTTCTATTATGTTGGTTTTGCCCTGTGCATTATTGCCGTATATTATATTGAACAAGTCGGAAAAATCCATATTCAGATGATCGTAATTTCTGAAATTCCTTAATTTGAGATTCCTTATCTGCAAAGATTCTTCCTCCGGCGGCTGAAACGCCTCAAAATTATTCCGTTATTATCTCGTCTATTCTATAATATAGCTTTGTCCATCAAATTCGACCACATCGCCTGCACGCAGTTTCTTTCCACGCTGCAGCTCCGTAGTTCCGTTGACCTTTACTTCTCCGTTCCCTATCAGAATCTTGGCGTCGGATCCGCTTCCTACGACGCCTGAAAATTTCATCATTTGTTCAAGCTTGATATATTCGGTATTTATTTTGATTTTCTGCATCTATACTACCCTGCTTTCCTATTTTCTGATCGGAAGCACCAGATATGCAAATTCTTCACCTTGTAAAGGCTTTACTGTGCATGGTCCAATACTTGTCGTAAAATAAATATTGACCATTTCATTGTCTATTACTCTCAATGCTTCGACAAAATATCTGGGATTGAACGATATCTCCAGTTCACGGCCTTCCATTTCCGTCCTGATTTCTTCACGGACATTTCCGACCTCGGTATTTGACGTAATCACTATTTTATCGTCTGATACATTCAAGCGTACGGGATATCTTCTTTCATCGTTGGTAATAACGAGAGATGCCCTTTCAAAGCAAGCCAGCAGTTCCTTTGTATTTACTGTTACCTTTGTTTCATGTTCTTTCGGTATAATGCCCGCATAATTCAGATATTCACCTTCAAGCAGCCTTGAAACAAGTATGCAGTTTCCCATATCAAAAAGTATCTGGTTATCCGTTGTATAGATAAAAAGATCTTCATCGACAGCCTGTATTATCTTTGCTATCTCATTGAGCGTTTTGCCCGGTATCACCAGGTTCCTGTCTTCGGTTTCACTTTCGGTAGGCATCATGCGCAATGCCAGCCTGTAACCGTCGATAGAAACTATAGTAAACTTTCCCGATCTATATTCAAAAAGCGAACCTGTAAGGATAGGTCTGTTCTCGTCCGTACTAACGGCAAAGATCGTTTGCTTGATCATATCCTTAATTACCCGCTGGCTCATCTTTATTCCGTTTTCCTTATTGACGGAAGGTATTGCCGGGAAACCCTCAGGAGCTATTCCTTTTATTTCAAATAATGAATTCTCACATTCTATTGACACAGAATTGTTTTCCTTGACCTCGATCATTACTTCGGAATTCGGAAGTCTTCTTATGATATCCCCGAACATTCTTGAACTCAATACTATGGATCCTTTTTTCCTGACGTCAGCCTCCACATAGCATTCGATCCCTATCTCGAGGTCGTTTCCGGTCATCTTCAGTTTTTCATCCGCTTCCAGCAGGATACCTTCAAGTATTGGAAGGGTCGTTTTAGTCGATACCGCCTTCTGTACTACGTTGATCCCTTCAAGAAGGTTTTCCTTCGAGCATATTATCTTCATGGTATGTACCTCCGTCGCATTTATTTAAATATAATATAAACAAAATCAGTAATAGTAGTAAGTGTTGTTAATTCCGTGCATAAGTCTTGTAACGCATATTTCGTAAGGAGTTGGGGTGTTGATTTTTGTGTTGATATTTTTCTGATAAAACGAAGTTAAATTGAACTTACATTTATTATCAACACTCAATCCACAAGGATTTAATCCCCATATCAACAAAAGCTGGGGAAAATGAAAAATCACTTCCCGGTTATGTTACGCTTGAGCTCGTCCACAGCGCGCCTGGTTTCGGTATTGTTCTGTATGTCTTCTTCGATCTTCTGTATGGCGTGGATCACGGTAGTATGGTCCCTTCCTCCGAATTCATCGCCTATTTTGGGAAGGGAGATACCCATTATGTCTCTGCAGAGGTACATGGCTATCTGCCTGGGGAATGATATATTGCGGTTTCTCTTCTGCGAAATGAATTCTTCCGGACGCAGGTCGAAATATCGTGATACGGATTCAATGATATGTGTTGCGTTTATAACTTTTGAATTGGCTGCAGAAAGCAGTTCTTTGAGCGCCTCTGCGCACAGGTCTACCGATATTTCGGTTTCCGTGAGCGATGAGTATGCAATGACACGGTTCAATGCCCCTTCAAGCTCACGTATATTTGAAACTACCTTATCTGCTATGAATACAAGAACATCGTCCGGAATGAACAGGTTTTCCATCTGGGCCTTCTTCTTAAGTATGGCTATCCTTGTCTCAAGATCAGGTGACTGGATGTCTGCAGTCAGGCCCCACTCGAATCTTGAGCGCAGCCTGTCTTCGAGAGTCGGGATATCCCTCGGCGGACGGTCGCTTGAGATTATTATCTGCTTGTCTGCCTCATAAAGAGCGTTGAAGGTATGGAAAAATTCCTCCTGGGTCCTTTCCTTTCCGCCTATAAACTGAATATCGTCTATCAGAAGTATGTCTATATTTCTGTACTTGCTGCGGAACTCCTCATTCCGGTCATCCTTTATCGCATTTATCAGTTCATTCGTAAATTTCTCGGATGAAACGTAGAGAACCTTGGTATTGGGATTTTGACTAAGTACGTAATGACCGATGGCATGCATCAGATGGGTCTTTCCAAGACCGACGCCTCCATAGAGGAACAACGGGTTGTAAGCTTTGGCAGGCGCTTCCGCAACTGCGACTGAAGCGGCGTGGGCGAGTCTGTTTCCGTTTCCTATGACAAAGGTATCGAAGGTATATTTAGGGTTGAGTATGGAATTAAAAGTATCGTCGCTATTCGTATTTTCAATTGTTTCGGCGCGTTTTCCTGAAGCTTCCTGAGAGGGCACTGAAACAACGACGGTATAATCCTTCGATGTTACCTGCCTGACAGCATTTGCTATGAGTGTAATGTATCGCGATTCCAGTATGCCTTTGTTGAAGTCTGTCGGTACTCCCAGCTCGATAGTGTTTGAATTGGCAGAAATGGGTTCGATAGTTCTAATCCAGGTGTTGTAGCTGATCTCAGTCAATTCGTTTTTCAACAGGTCCAGAACCCTGGGCCACAAACCGGATATCGGATTATTCATCGTGCTTCCTCCAAAATGTTAGTTTAACCCTTCTTTTGCTTAAAGACGGACGCTAAAGTTTTTACAGACCACTTAGCATCCTGAAAAAAATTACATAAGTTGCATAAGCAAATTATGTATTTGAAAGAATCATTGTCTTTAGTTTTTTGCATAAAGTCTGCAAGCATTAATAAATATATCAGACTTCCAAGAAATATTCAATTGAGAAAAGGACTAGTTATCCACAATTAGGACGATAAATCTTCAATTATCCACAGGCAATCGCAAAATATACTGTAATTAAAAAAAGGCTGGAAAATGTTACTTCATTATTATAGTTGAAAAGTAAAATAGTTTCTTGACACAGATTAAACTTTTATAATATAATTGGTGTGCTGTTCCTTCAAAAGGACACATGCATAGATAATGTTATAAAAATGGAATATGAGCAAATACTTAAATAAGGAAACGCGTAAATGCTTTTCTTCAGCAAGGAACGGGGGTGTTAATTGTGGTAAGGACATATCAACCTAAGAAAAGACAGAGATCAAAGGAACATGGCTTCAGAAAGAGGATGAGTACTGCAAACGGCAGGAAAGTACTGAGAAGACGCAGACTAAAAGGCAGGAAAGAGCTTTCAGCGTAAGACCGCATAAAGTGTGGTCTTTTTCTTTAATTTTAGTATGCGATGAGGATTAAATGAAAAAGACGGTACCGTTGAAGAAAAACTATGAATTCGTTCGTATATATAAGAAGGGCGCATTCTTTCCGGGTAAATACATCGTGATCTATGTGCTCAGAAATCGCTACGGTATCAACAGACTGGGTATCACGGCCAACAAAAAGGTTGGTAAGAGCGTAAGACGGAACAGAGCGAAGAGATTGATCCGGGAAAGTTATAGGTTCTACGAGGACTTTATACTCCCGGATCTTGATGTCGTGTTTGTTGCAAGGGGTGTGGAAACGGAATACGGTCTTGCGGAAGTCAGGAAGGAAATGAAATTCCTTCTGAAGAAAGTCAAGGCCTTCGACCAGGAAAAATGGGATGGATTAAAAAGCTAATGATCGGCCTGATACGCGTGTATCAGAAATATTTATCACCTCTTAAAGGAAGAAAGACATGCAGGTTTTATCCGACCTGCTCACAGTATGCCATAGATGCGCTTACAAAATATGGAGTTTTTAAGGGCAGTTGGCTTGCTATAAAGAGACTATCAAAATGCCATCCGTTTCATCCGGGAGGATACGATCCGGTCAAATAGGCATTTAAGCTTATATAAACAGAAGGGAAAAGAATTATGAGTTGGGATTTAATTGCGGGTCCGCTCGGGCACTTTCTTGTATTCATATATAATATAGCATTTCATAACTATGGCCTGGCGATCATCATTTTCACTCTTATCGTAAGACTTGCGCTGATGCCTCTCACTTTCAAGCAGTATCAATCGTCTGCCAAGATGCAGAAGCTTCAGCCACAGATGGAAGAAATAAAGAAGAGGTACAAGGACGACAAGGAAAAGCTGAATCAGGAAATGATGAAGCTCTACCAGGAAAACAACTACAATCCTGCGAGCGGCTGTCTTCCGATGCTTGTCCAGCTGCCAATCATAATGTCGCTGTACTGGGTTATCATCCAGCCGTTGAAATTCATGCTGGATAAATCGACCGATGCAATCAACAAAATCGTGGAAGTTGCGGCAAGCGGGCTTGGAAAAACTGTGCAGCAGTTGGGGATCCAGAAGGAACTTCTGGCTATGAGTTATTTCAGCGATCACCAGGATAAGCTGCCGCTAGTTTCACAGTATCTCAGCAAATCCGAACTTATAGATTTCAACAGCTTTTTGGGGCTGCATCTCGGAGAAACGGCGTCATATCAGCCTGAAAAGCTGTTTGGCCCGCAGGCGGGTATTTTTATACCGTTGTTCATTTTAGTTATTTTGGCGACTATTGCGACTTATTTTTCAAGCAAGCTTGCCATGCCTAACATGAACAATAATACTAATTCCAAGAGCAATGCCATGGGCTGCACCAACAACTCCATGCTGCTGATGGGACCTGTTATGACGCTGATGTTTTCATTTACTCTTCCTGCCGGCGTTATCCTTTACTGGATGGCAGGTTATGTGGTGGCTATATTCCAGCAGCTTTACGTGAATAAGCATATATTGAAGAAGAATCAAAAACCCGATCAGGCCGCTATTGAAGGTAAAAAGAAGGCGAACGGCGGTACGGCTGCTATTGGGGCCGGCGATGCGGAGCAGGCTGCGGACGGAGCTGAGGCTAACGGCGAAGCCGATACGACGGCTGACGGAACGGGATCAGGTGATGATTCCGGAAACGCCACAAAAGGATCCGGCGACGGGAAACAGAATACTGGAACGAAAAAACCCGGGAATAAATCCGGTACCGCCAGTAGTAACGGCAAATACAGCGGGAAGAATAAAAAGGGCGGAAAGAAGAAATAGTTTGGTTCATTGACTCATGAAATTATAGAGGCTAAAGGAGGCTGACTATATAAATGGGAGAGATCGTCGAGAAGACCGCAAAAACGGTGGAGGAAGCTATAAGTATCGCATTGGATGAGCTAGGGGCACAACGCGGGGATGTTGAGATAAATGTAATAGAAGAAGGCGCCAAAGGCTTGTTCGGAATAGGCGGAAAGAACGCACGCGTCCAGGTAAGGCTCAAGGGCTCCAATCGTGAGGACGGTGTGGAATTTTTGCGCAGCGTCTTTGATAAAATGCATGTTTCTGTCGATATCGATAAAACCGAGGATGATGAATCGATCCTTCTCAAGGTAACGGGCAAGGACAGCGGGATCATCATAGGAAGGCGCGGAGAGACCCTTGACGCTTTGCAGTATCTCACAAGCCTGGTCGTAAATAAAAAGAGCGATTCGTACAAGAGAGTGACCATAGACATCGAGAACTACAGGCAGAAGAGGGAGGAAACCCTCGTGAAGCTCGCAGACAGGCTTGCGGACAGGGTTATCAGGTATCGCAGGAACGTCACACTCGAGCCGATGAACCCATATGAAAGAAGGATCATCCATTCGACCCTTCAGAACAACGATTACGTTGAAACATACAGTGTCGGCGAAGAGCCGAACCGTAAGGTTGTAATTACCCTGAAGCAGGATGCGGGATCCAGAAGGCAGTGAGCCGGACCGTAATAGGAAAGATCTCTGAAAGTCTCAAATATACATTATAGCGACGTATATGGCTGGACTATAATTGCAGAATAAAACAAAACCGCGGAGGACAATTTAAAATTGTCCTCTTTTAAATTGTAAACTTGTTGAGTATTGATACAATTATATGATATAACAAAATATTGGATCAAGGATTTCAGATCCTCAAAAAAATCACGGAATGAGGCGTACCATGCAGGACGGCGGCAGTTATGCAGGCTGCAGTGAAACAAAATATATTGATATTTCCGACAATGATACGATAGCTGCGATATCCACTCCCTTCGGCACCGGAGGGATAGGGATCGTCAGGGTGAGCGGACCGGGTGCGTTCGATATCGCTGCGCGTATTTTCAGAAGCAAAAGGCAATTCGCAGAGATAGGCACCCATACCGTGACGCATGGAAAAATTATCGATCCTGCAGACGGCCGGTTGCTGGATGATGTTCTATTGATAAAAATGGGAGCGCCTCATACATTTACCGCGGAAGATATTGTTGAGATCAGCTGTCATGGCGGCATAGTCATATTGAAAAACGTGCTGTCCCTTGTGCTGCGCCAGGGTGCGCGGCCCGCCGGACCCGGCGAGTTCACCAGACGGGCGTTTATCAACGGAAAGATGGACCTGACGCAGGCAGAAGCCGTTATCGACCTCATAAATTCAAAGACCGACGAAGGTTCGAGGGCAGCCGCAGATCAGCTTGAAGGAAGGTTGTCTGCCCGGATCGTGAGCGCGCGGAAAAAGCTGATAGCGCTTATAGCACATATCGAAGCGGTGTTGGAATATCCGGAATATGACATAGAAGAGCTGACGGCGGAGAAAATAAACAAAGAAGTCAAAACGGTCAAAGAGGAGCTTTCCGGAATAGCCGAGGGCTACGACAGGGGACGGCTTATAAGGGAGGGCTTGACAGCGGCTATAGTAGGCAAACCGAACGCCGGCAAGTCTTCGCTGATGAATACTCTTTCGGGCGGCGAACGTGCTATCGTTACCGACGTGCCCGGAACGACCAGGGATATCATAGAGGAATACATAAATGTAAATGGGATCCCCGTTCGGCTGCTCGATACGGCGGGCATCCGCAGCACTTCGGATCCGGTCGAGTCGATCGGAGTGGAACGGGCTAAAACTGCTGCGGGCAATGCCGATCTTGTCTTAGTCATGCTGGATGCCCAGACCGGGATATTACCGGAGGATCATGATATAATCAGTTCCGTAGGCGAGAAAAAAAGGATCATAATAATAAACAAGACAGACATGTCCGACGACAGCAGAATAGAGGAAATGAAGAGGCAACTCGCTGCTTTCGGGGAGAAACAGGTCGTTGCTGCTTCATTGCTCAATGGGACAGGCATCGATGAGTTGTTCGACGTTATAAGCGAATTGTTCCTTAAGGGCGCTATCGATCAGAATAATGAGGTACTGATCACAAATGCCCGTCACAAGCAGCTGCTTGACAGTGCGATAAAATGTCTTGATGCGGCGGAAAGCGCGCAAGCAGGCGGACTGCCGCTCGATTTCGTGACAATAGATATCAAGGAATGTGCGGATGCTCTCGGGCAGATTACAGGTGAATCCGTGAGTGAAGATGTTTTGCACGAGATTTTTTCGCGTTTTTGCATCGGAAAGTGATTGGAGGATGTTTAGCGCCAATGGCGCGGATTTCCTCTAAAACATCCAAAGGAGGAAATATGGACTACTTTGCGGGGGAATTTGACATAGCGGTGGTCGGGGCAGGGCATGCAGGCTGCGAAGCGGCATTGGCGGCTGCCAGGCTTGGAATGAAAACTATCGTTTTCGCAATAAATCTCGACAGTATAGCAAATATGCCGTGCAACCCCAGTGTCGGCGGCACCGGGAAGGGCCATCTGGTGAGGGAACTTGATGCGCTCGGCGGGGAGATGGGCAAATGTACGGACAAGACGCTTATTCAGTGCAAGATACTCAATTCAGCCAAGGGGCCAGCCGTTTATTCACTTAGGGCTCAGGTCGACCGCAGGCGTTACCAGATGGAGATGAAAAATACTCTTGAAAACCAGGCGAACCTTTACATAAAACAAAGCGAGATCATAGAGCTTCTGACAGACGGGTCGAACCGTGTAACAGGCGTAAAGACGCATACTGGAGCGATATATAGCTGCCGGACTGCTATCCTGACTACCGGCACTTATTTAAAAGGAAAGATAATCATCGGGGATGTAAGCTACAGCGGCGGGCCGGATGGCTTGTTCCCCGCAAACAGGCTGTCAGACAGCCTGAGGGAAAAGGGCATCGAACTGATGCGGTTTAAAACCGGTACTCCGGCGCGGCTCAACAGAAAAACACTTGATTTCACAAAGATGTCCGAGCAGCCCGGTGATGAGGTCATCATCCCGTTTTCGTTCGAAAATGAAGGTATCGAGCGTGAGCAGGTCTCCTGCTGGCTTACCTATACCAATAAAAGCACACATGATATAATTCGTGCGAACCTGCATAGATCGCCGCTTTTCGGGGGTATGATCGAAGGAGTCGGCCCAAGATATTGTCCGTCTATAGAGGACAAGGTGGTGCGATTTGCAGACAAGGAGCGGCATCAGGTGTTTGTCGAGCCGATGGGACTTGGCACGCAGGAAATGTATCTTCAGGGCATGTCGAGCAGCATGCCGGAGGATGTTCAGCATGAAATGATCAAAACACTTCCGGGCATGGAAAATGCTCATGTTCAAAGAAGCGCCTACGCCATTGAATATGACTGCATAGACCCGACCCAACTCAAACTCAGCCTCGAGTTCAAGAATGTAGACGGGCTTTTTTCAGCTGGGCAGATCAACGGCAGCTCAGGTTACGAAGAGGCAGCTGCCCAGGGAGTTATCGCGGGAATCAACGCAGCGCTGAAGCTGAAAGGCGAGCCTCCGCTGATACTGGACAGGTCGGACGCATACATTGGGGTCCTGATAGACGACCTTGTGACGAAAGGTACCGCCGAACCGTACAGGATCATGACTTCGCGTTCGGAATACAGGCTTCTGCTGAGGCAGGACAACGCTGACCTCAGGCTTACGCCGAAGGGTTACGAAGTTGGCCTGATAAGCCAGGAGAGATACGACAGATACATTGAAAAGAGGACCACGATAGAGGAGGAAGTCGAACGGCTGAAAAACACATATCTGCCTCCCTCTGAAGAAGTCAACGCATTCTTGGATTCGGCAGGCAGCACACTGATAAAAGCGGGCATAAGTCTGGCCGAGCTTCTGAGGCGCCCGGAGCTGACATATTCCTCGTTGGAGGCAGTGGACAGGGATCGCCCCGAAAGCCTGAAGTCCGGCGGATCAAGGAAATATAACGCAGCCGCGCAGCAGGTCGAGATCACAATAAAATATGAAGGTTATATAAAAAGGCAACTGATGCAGGTCGAGCAGTACAGAAAGCTCGAAAGGAAGCAGCTTCCGGAGGATATGGATTATAACGATATCCATGGACTCCGGATCGAAGCGAGGCAGAAGCTCATGAAGCTGAAGCCGGCTTCGGTGGGCCAGGCGTCTCGTATTTCAGGAGTGTCGCCGGCAGATGTATCGGTGTTGCTGGTATACCTCAGCGCAAAAGGTGGCGGCAGAATGTGACCAGGTCCGAAGGGTTGCTAGATCGACATTGCAACTGGCTGGATGCAGCTAATGGATTATACATTGAAAGGACGGTGCATGGATCTATGGAACAGACGATTGAACAACTCCTTTGGGAGGGTGCCGGAAAATTCGACGTGAAGCTTGACGAAGCCATGATCACGGCATTACTTCAATATAAAAGGATATTGCTCGAGTGGAATGAAAAAATTAACCTGACCGCAATAGAAGAGGACAGGGATTTCATTATAAAGCATTTTGTGGATTCATTGAGCGTCATGCCGTTCCTAAAAGACGGACAGAGTCTAATAGATGTCGGTACAGGCGCAGGATTTCCCGGGTTGCCTTTAAAGATAGCAAATCCATCTTTGAAAATAATTTTATTGGATTCTCTTGAAAAAAGGATAGGCTTTCTGAATACGGTTATAACAGAACTGCAGCTGACCGGAATAAACGCTGTCCATTCAAGGGCTGAAGACGCAGGCATGGTGGCAGAATTCAGGGGAAAGGCGGATGTTGCTGTGGCGAGGGCGGTGGCCTCTCTTCCCGTTTTACTGGAATATTGCCTGCCGCTGGTCAAAGTCGGCGGTATGTTTATAGCAATGAAGGCCGGCAGCGAGGAGGCCGATATTTCCGGTAAGGCACTGGATATCCTGGGAGGCAGGATCGAGGAGATCAAAGATTTTATTCTCCCCGGGTCCGATATGAAAAGGAGTATCATCGCCGTAAGAAAATTACGACAAACACCGACCAAATATCCCAGAAAAGCAGGAAAACCGTCAAAAGAGCCGCTGATTTGAGTAATGTATTACAATAATTTAAACTAAAAGCACGAACGATTCCAGTCATATAAAAAAGGAAAATAAAATAGGTCCGGCGAATAATAACCCAAATAACATAAGGAAATATATGTAAATATACGTGGGTTATGTACCGCCGTGCTTGCATCTTGCATATGGTACGGAGCCCGGAAGAAAAGGATGGTGCTGTATGCTTGAGAATAAACTTCAGTTCTCAAAACACGAAAAGAAAGACGACATCAAAAACATCTCTTATTTAAGTATCGATTCAGTAAGGCCAAACCCCTACCAGCCAAGAAAACAATTCTCAAAAGGATCACTTGAGGAATTACGTGAATCAATTCAGCAGTATGGAGTCATTCAACCGATCAACGTAAGGAAAATATCAAACAACAATTACGAGCTCGTGGCAGGGGAAAGAAGACTGCGCGCTGCCATAATGGCGGGTTTGAAGGAAATTCCGGCCATCATCATCAACGTAAACGACAATGATTCCGCGGTCATGGCTCTGATAGAAAATCTCCAAAGGGAGGACCTGAATTACATGGACGAAGCCGAAGGCTACAACAATCTTATAAATGAGCATGGCTTCACCCAGGAGGAGCTCGCGCAGAAAATAGGGAAAAGCCAGTCTACGGTCGCCAATAAAATAAGGCTTCTGAAGCTTTCGCCGCTGGTCAAAAAGATCCTCGCGGACAATAGCCTTACCGAGAGGCATGCAAGGGCGCTTCTGAAGCTTCACGACGAACAGCTGCAGCTAAAGGTGCTTAAACACGTGTGTGAAAGGGGCCTTAACGTAAAAAAGACGGAAGAACTGGTGGAAAAGGTTATTGATAAATGTTTGAATCAGGATAAGGATAGGCCTTCCGAGAGAAAATTCACAAAAACTATCAAGGATATAAGGATCTTTGTAAATACGATCCGTCAGGCAATAGACCTGATGAAGAAATCCGGCGTCAATGCAAAAGCTGCTCAAATCGACAGGGGCGAATACATCGAATTCATCATAAGAGTCCCGAAAGCGTAAATCAATGATATACGGCTGGGTTGCTCTGTGCGGGCAGCCTTTTTTTTAATGAAACATAGTTTCTTGTTAAAAAATAAGTGGCATTTGATACGCCGCTTATTTTTACTTCATGCACGGAAGGGCATATTAATATAGGATAGGTATGAAAAAAGTGGACAGACTTGTGAAAGTTTATTAAAATAGATAAGGCACCAATTTACAGCGAAAGAGGTTATTTTCATGGCGGACACTGAAGGAATGAATGTGCAAAGGGTTATACCGGTTGATATAGAATCGGAAATGAAAAAATCGTTTATAGACTACGCGATGAGCGTTATTGTCGACCGTGCGCTGCCTGATGTAAGGGATGGACTGAAGCCTGTCCACAGAAGGATCCTCTATTCCATGTTTTCACAGGGGTTTACTGCGGACAAGCCGTATCGTAAGTGCGCGACTACTGTAGGCGATGTGCTTGGTAAATTCCACCCCCACGGCGATGCTGCCGTTTATGACAGCCTTGTCCGTATGGCGCAGGATTTTTCACTCAGATATACACTTATAGACGGTCACGGCAATTTCGGTTCCAGGGATGGAGATCCGCCGGCGGCAATGAGGTACACTGAAGCCAGGCTTTCCAAGATATCCAACGAGATGCTCGCGGACATAAACAAGGATACGGTCGATTTCAAGCCCAATTTTGACGAGCATGAAATGGAACCTGTAGTTTTGCCGTCCAGATTCCCGAACCTTCTTGTCAATGGCTCTTCAGGCATTGCTGTCGGTATGGCCACGAATATTCCGCCGCACAATCTGACGGAAGTTATCAACGGCATCGTAGCCATGATCGAAAATCCCGAAATAACGATAGATGATATCAGCAAGATAATAAAAGGGCCTGACTTTCCTACAGCCGGAACCATAATAGGCAAGCAGGGCATCAGGGATGCTTTCAGGACTGGCAGGGGCAGGATAGTCGTCCGCGCCAAGGCTGAAATAGAGCAGATGAGCAACGGCAGGCAGCGAATAATCGTAAAGGATCTGCCGTATCAGGTTAATAAAGCCAGACTGATCGAGAAGATCGCAGAGCTTGTAAAAGATAAGAGATTAGACGGGATCTCGGACATAAACGACGAATCGGACAGGAACGACGCCGTCAGGATCGTTATCCTGCTGAAGAAGGACGCCAATGCGAATGTCGTACTTAACCAGCTGTACAAAAATACGCAGCTGCAGGATGCATTCAGCGTCAACATGCTGGCGCTTGTACCGACGGAAGAGGGCAAGTTCGAACCGAGGATAATCAATTTGAAGCAGGCGCTTCAGTATTACCTGAAGCATCAGGAGAATGTCATCACCAGGCGTACACGTTTCGAACTTGAGAAGGCCGAAGCGAGGGCGCATATTTTGGAAGGCCTGAAAATCGCGATAGACAACCTCGATGAAGTTATAAAAATCATCAGGGGGTCCAGAACCGAAGCACTGGCAAAGGAAGGCCTTTCTGAAAGATTCGGCCTCAGCGACCGTCAGGCGCAGGCTATAGTGGATATGAGGCTGGGCAGACTGACAGGACTCGAAAGAGACAAACTCGAAGCTGAATATCGCGATATTATGGAGAAGATACAATATTACAGGAGTGTACTTGCAGATGAGAACCTTCTATTAAATATAGTAAAGGAAGAACTGCAGGCGATCAAAGAGAAGTACGGCGATGAAAGAAGGACCGATATAACTATAGATGAAGACGAAATAGATATAGAGGATCTGATAAAGGAAGAAGAGAATGTTATCACACTTACGCACTTCGGCTACATCAAGAGGCTCCCGGTGGACACCTACAAGAGCCAGAAGCGCGGAGGGAAAGGCATAGCGGCGTTAAGCACACGTGAGGAAGACTTTGTCGAAAGGCTGTTTATAACTTCGACTCATCATTTTATAATGTTCTTCACGAATAAAGGCAAGGTCTACAGGCTTAAGGCCTACCAGATCCACGAAGCCGGCCGTCAGGCCAAAGGCACGGCTATTGTCAACCTGCTGGAACTGGATAGCGATGAGAAGATAACCGCTGTGATCCCGATAGCCGAGTACCAGGAAGGCATGTATCTGATAATGGCCACAAGGTACGGTCATGTCAAGAAGACCGACCTTATGGAATACGATAATATCAGAAAGGGCGGTCTTACCGCAGTAACGCTGAGGGAGAATGACGAACTCATCGACGTCAGGCTGACCGACGGAAATCAGGACATTATCCTGGTTACGAGAAACGGCATGTCGATAAGGTTCCAGGAAAGCGATGTCAGGCCGCTGGGCAGGGTTTCGCAGGGAGTAAGGGGCATAAGTCTGGACGAAGACGATTACGTTGTCGGGATGGGCACCTCAAGACCCGATACCACGCTGCTGGTAGTCACGGAGAACGGCTTTGGAAAGCGTACCGAGCTCGAAGAATACAAGACTCAGACAAGGGCGGGCAAGGGTATACTTACGTACAGGGTAACGGACAAGACCGGTAAGGTTGCAGGCATAAAGCTTGTCAATGAGACGGATGAAATAATGCTCATCAGCTCCGACGGCACTATCATCAGATTGAAAGTGAGCGATATCAGTATCCTTGGACGTGCGACCCAGGGCGTGACGCTGATGAGGACATCCAGCGGGAACAATGTCGTTAGTATCGCAAGGATAGAGTCAGAGGGCGACGAAAACTCCGAAGATGAACAGGACGTGACTGATGAAGACCGGACGGATCCTGACGAAGCGGAAGAAACGCCGGACGATGAACAATAATCAATAAGAAGTCGACTTAACGGTATATCCAATGACCGGGGCTGTAAACAGTGGCCCCGGTTTTTGATTTTTCGCCATGGAACCGGAGGAATCGGGAATATGCGACTATAAAACCGAGCATGAAAAAGAGAAACAGGAATAAATCAGCGCGATACAGGCAAAAGCTAATATGTACGGGTTGAAGAAGGCCTTGCCCGGTGATATAGTATAGAAGCTGTCCCGCGGCGAACGAAACACAAAATCGCGGCAGGACAAAGAGAAGTAAAGGATTATGTACCATGAAAAGCGATATAAGAGGATGAAATTGAAACGGAAGCAGAAATGCAGCCGACGGAAATGGAAATCCAAGCCAACCGAAAGAAATTAAAAAAAGATGGTTGACAAAAGCAAGGCAGCGTGGTACTATAATAAAGCCGCTCGCGAGGAGCGACACCGAAACGAAGCCCTTTGAAGGGCAACGTTACCGGGAAATGGACCTTGAAAAGTAAAC
>Ga0207800_1000176_pt1 | contig 22674 bp, 16 predicted proteins | sample LuqExpMetageno11_FD_187769 | JGI IMG/M metagenome (GOLD analysis project Ga0207800, IMG submission 187769) | Tropical forest soil microbial communities from Luquillo Experimental Forest, Puerto Rico - Sample 11 (SPAdes) | ecosystem: Environmental > Terrestrial > Soil > Tropical forest ... | reverse complement strand
ACACTGCGATATGTACAGAATCCAAGTAAGTGGGATTATCTTGTAAGAATGACATTTATCCCGCAGTTATTCTATGCATGGTTTACTATTGCTCAGCTAATCTATGCATACTATCTCTTCTTCTTTAAACCGAACCAGGAGTGGTAATATACGTCATTGATACAGTACTTGCAAATATTCGTTTCCGTACTGATTTTGGCTGACGTTGTTATAAAATTGTCAATTGATACGTATAAAACAAAAGAGTTACAGAAAAATAGAGAGGGAGTATTAAAATTAAATTGGGGAATACCTAATGGAATGATTCAAAAAGCATATTTTAGATTTGGCAAATCCGAAGTGTTGTTCATCGACACCGATATAGTCAATGAAACTGCATCGTTTATAACTGGTTTGCTGATTCTTGTCTTTTGTTTCAGCAAAATTTTATAATGTAGCGTTATACAACTTGCGAAGCTTAGTTTTTCATTTTGTAATTGCGAAGAAGGTACTGTCAAGTTGACGGGTGTTAGGCATTTTAGAGGCTCAACTGCGTATGAAAATGTTTCTTAATACCCATAGACTTGATAGTACCTATATTTATAAAGTATATTGGAGGGTAAAATAAAGATGGTTAAGCATTCGATGCACATATTTCTTCTAATGACTGTCATAATTTTAGCTATATCATCATCGGTCAGCGCATACCCTTCTGCTGGAGTGCTCAACTGGAAAGGGCAAAATTGGTATTTGACTGATGGCAAAGCAAATCCTGGACATAATTACTGGAATACTTCAGGTGCGTGGATAGATAATCAGAATAGACTGCACCTGACAATCGTAAAAGATAAGTGTAACTGGAAATGTACAATGTTGAACAGTCAAAAGGCATATCTTTATGGTACTTTTACGTGGACTGTAGCGTCACCTGTTTACACTTTTGATAAAAATAGTGTCGTAGGGCTTTGTACATATTTAGACGATTGCCATGAGTTAAATATTATAAATTCAAGATGGGGTGAAACTAATGGGAATCAACTCTGGTATTATATGGAACCTTCTAAAATTGAAGGAAATACTAATGAGTGTCTTGTTCCATCGAGCATCAACGGCACAAACACAACTTATAGAATTGAGTGGAAACCAAATTACACGAGATTCACATCCACGGCAGCAGACGGAACGGTTATAGCAGACTATAACAACACAAATATTTCTTCAATTTCTCATAAGCCTGAATATGTCATAATGAATCTATGGTTAACAACTCCGCCGTCCAATGGAAAAAATATTGAACTTATCGTTAGTAATTTTACAGTTACTAACAATTGAAAAAACATCGTGGTTGATTAAATACACAATCTAGAAAAAATAAGGCAAAGCAAATTTCTCTGCTGTCTGCCAACTCCATGCCTATAGAAAAGAAACTCATCTACGACAGTTTTGTGAGTGAGAAAGTTTTTTCTTATCTTACATTTCGAAACTCAAATGAAAGTGGGCTTGGAATGTCTCTTCCAAAAGGAGTGGTAAGAATTTATAGCGCGGACTCTTCAGGAGAGTTTCAATTTCTTGAGAAAGACCGGATAAAGCATACTCCCGAAGCAGGGAAATTAAGATTGACTGTCCGGTTCGGCTTTTGACCTGACTGCCAAGCGAAACGCAATAGATTATCAGCGCATAAGTGATAAAGTGGAGCGGATCACTACCAGATCGAACTTAATAACAGTAAGTCTGAGGCTCAGGTAGTCACTGTCATGGAACACTTGTTCGGACAATGGGAGATTCTAGAAAGCTCAGATAGTTACGAAAAAATTGATGCCTCTACATCGAATTCAGAGTAATGGTACCTGCAAAAGCACGAAATTTGTCTCTTACACCGTAGAATGTCGCTTTTGATGTAATACATAGAAAAAGTCTATCTTATGCAGAAAACTATATCTACAAAAAATACTAAAATTGCAGAAACGCTGGCGGAAAGAGCGTCTGAATTGACGGCCGCCGGCAGATTCCTCATAAATTGATACTAAGGAAATAATCGATTCTAAAGTAAAGAAGTGGAAAAGAAGTTTACAAGACCAGGTACAGAGAATTTCTGTAGCCTGTCTCTTTTTCTCGTTTATCCTTCGAGTACGATCTCGATATTGATATCTTTAGGAACCTGGATTCTCATAAGCTGGCGAAGTGCCCTTTCATCAGCTGCAATATCGATGAGACGCTTGTGTACACGCATCTCCCAGTGATCCCAAGTTGCAGTTCCATCTCCGCTTGGACTTTTTCTTGTGGGAACTACAAGCTTCTTTGTGGGAAGCGGAACAGGCCCTGAAATATTAACTCCTGTCCTTTCTGCAATAGATTTTACTTGATTGCAGACTCCATCCAGATCTTTAGGACTGATGCCTGACAATCTTATTCTAGCTTTCTGCATACCTTTTTTCTCCTTAAAAAATGAAAAAGGAGAGTGTTATTTCTGCTTAACACTCATGCACATGCCTGCGGCAATTGTCATACCCATATCACGGATAGCGAACCTGCCGAGCTGTGGAATTTCTTTTACTGGCTCGATAACCATTGGCTTTGTTGGCTTAATGGTAACGATTGCTGCATCTCCAGCCTTAAGGAATGTTGGGTTTTCTTCCTTTACCTGTCCAGTCTTCGGGTCCAGTTTCTTGTTAAGCTCGATCAGCTGGCATGCGATCTGAGAGGTGTGGGCATGGAAAACAGGAGTGTATCCAGCAGTGATTGCGGAGGGGTGCTGCAGAACAACAATCTGTCCTACAAACTCGTCAGCTACTTTTGGTGGGTTGTCGACGTGGCCACAAACGTCTCCTCTGCGGACATCGGCCTTACCGATACCACGAACATTCCAGCCGATGTTATCTCCTGGAAGAGCCTGTGGAATTTCTTCATGGTGCATCTCAATGGACTTAACTTCACCACCTGCTCCGCCTGGCATGAAGACGACCTTGTCGCCCTTCTTCATAGTACCAGTTTCGACTCTACCTACAGGTACAGTTCCGATACCAGAAATGGTGTATGCATCTTCGACAGGGATCCTGAGAGGAAGAGTGGATGGCTTTTCTGGCTCTTTGAGGTTGTTGAGAGCTTCCATCATGGTTGGGCCCTTGTACCAGCTCGTCTTGTCACTGTGTTTCACAATGTTGTCACCATAGAATGCAGAGGTTGGAACAAAAGGAATTTCGCTTGGCTTGAAACCGATCATCTTAAGGATACCGGAAACCTGCTCGACAACTTCCTTATATCTGGATTCGCTGTACTCAACTGCATCCATCTTGTTGATTGCAACAATGAGCTGGTTAATACCAAGAGTTCTGGAAAGGAAAATGTGTTCCTTGGTCTGGGCCATTACACCATCAGGGGCTGCGACAACAAGAACAGCTGCGTCAGCCTGGGAGGCACCTGTAATCATGTTCTTTACGAAGTCACGATGGCCTGGACAGTCTACAACTGTAAAGTAGAACTTGTCTGTGTCGAATCTCTTGTGAGCGATATCAATTGTAATACCTCTTTCACGCTCTTCCTTAAGAGAGTCCATAACCCATGCGAAGGCGAAGGATTCCTTACCCTTCTGCTTTGCTTCTTCTCTAAACTTCTCGATGATATGTGGAGCTACAGCCCCTGCATCGAACATTAAGCGTCCTACAAATGTTGATTTTCCATGGTCAATGTGACCAATCACTGCTAAATTCATGTGTGGTTTATCTACTGCCATTTATAAATCTCCTGTAATTCTGGATGAGTTTCATTCGTATATCAAAGATTTACTATATTAACATTAGGGGCGGATCTCAATATTGATTCACTCACTTCTACATCTTTGCTCTATCAATATTGTCAGTTTTCCCTTTCCGGACTAGTTCTTGAACCGCCACTCTAGAAATTTCCAGTGGTCTGGACTAATTTCCCCAATATAGGCATACCTTATTTTAAAACTTTCCGATTGGCTGTGTCCCCGAACCAATAGGGATTCTCTTCCCTTCCAGATCAGTCGGGTGTTTTTTTCGATCCTGCCTGAGGACAGGTATAACCTTAAAAATATTAAGGAGAAGCGGAAAATTCCGCTTACATTGAGAGGAAGTCCGCAGCTTTGGGCAATTCTTTCTTCAAGCCTTTTCTCTCTCTGATTTGGCCCACTACTTCAGTCTGGATGCTGGATGGCACGATATCGAAGCCTCCGAACTCAGTGCTCCACATAGCACGTCCCTCGGTTGCAGATCTGATCTCGCCTGCGAACCCGAACATCTCAGCTACAGGCACCCTGGCCTCGATAATTGCCAGGTCTCCTTCCGTGGTCATGTTAAGAATAACTCCACGGCGACCCTGCAGTTCCTTTGTTGCACCACCCATTAAAAGCTGGGGCACCTGGATAAAGACCTTCTGATAAGGTTCAAGCAAGGTGTCGTCTGCCATAAGCATACCTGCCTGAATGGCCTGCCTTGAAGCTGGAATAACCTGAGCCGGACCTCTGTGGATTGCGTCTTCGTGAAGCTTGGCATCTACGAGCACACATTTCACGTTTGCTACAGGTTCCCTAGTAAGTGGACCTGCACGCATGACTTCCTCAAACCCATCAAGTATGAGTTCCATTGTCTCATTCAGGTATTGGATACCTTTAGTCATATCAATGAAGATATTGGAATTAAAGATACCGACAATACCTTTTGCTTCTTCTTTCTCCATGCCGAGATCAATAAGCTTCTGCCTGCGCTCAAGTTCAGGCAGGTTCATGTTGATATCACCGGCTTTGATAGCACTGACGATCTCAAGATCAAGAGGTTCCACAACGATATAGAACCTGTTGTGTCTGTTCGGAGACTTTCCTTCAACAGCCTCGATCTTCTTCTTAATGGTTTCCCTGTAAACGACAATTGGCTTGCTTGTGGTGATTTCCACATTCTTGTCCCTTTCGATCCTGTGGGCAATAACCTCAAGGTGAAGTTCTCCCATTCCTGCCATAAGGTGTTCCCCAGTTTCCTCATCAAGAGTGATCTGAAGGGTCGGATCTTCCTTTCCAACCTGTCTCAGCACCTCAATCAGTTTAGGCAGGTCTTTTGTGTGCTTTGCTTCAACAGCTACAGTCACCACAGGTTCGCTCACGTGCCTTATGCTTTCGAAAGGTGTCATGCCGTCAAGAGTAGTCACAGTAGATCCAACAATTGCCTCTTTTAAACCTGTAACTGCGGCAATGTTTCCTGCAGGAATCTTGTCCACTTCAAGCCTTTCAGGCCCCATGAAGATACTGACCTGCTGGACTCTGCTCTTCTTTGCAGTTCCTGAAGTAAAGACCTCCATACCACGGGTAAAAGAACCGCTAAACAGTCTTCCTGTTGCAACTTCGCCTGCGTGGGGGTCAATAGAAATGTCAGTTACCATGAATGCAAGGTCTCCATCTGCATTTGCATGGGTCATTGAAGTTCCGATTTCAGAATCCTCGTCCCCATGCCAGATGGCCTTTACTCTATCCTTCTGAGCTTCAAGAGGGTTTGGCAAGAAGTTAATGACCATATCAAGAACAGCTTCGTGCAGAGGACATTTTTGTGCCAAGGACTTCATATCTCCGGCTTTACAGAACTCATATACGTCGTTAAAAGAGACCCCGGTTTTCTTCATCATGGGCACACTGATTGCCCAGTTGTAAAGAGCTGACCCAAAAGCAACAGTTCCGGCTGCAGCATCGACTCTCCAGCCTGCCTTGTATTTTTCGGGGTTCATGTTCTTGATGAGCTTGTTCACGTGATCAATAACTTTTCCAAGACGGACCTGCATTTCCTGAGAATCAACTTGCAGCTCATTGATCAGCCTGTCAACCTTGTTAACGAAAAGTACAGGTCTAACATGTTCCCTGAGTGCCTGCCTCAACACGGTCTCAGTCTGGGGCATTGTACCTTCGACTGCATCTACAACAACAACAGCACCGTCCACAGCTCTCATGGCACGGGTAACGTCCCCACCGAAGTCAACGTGTCCAGGAGTATCGATCAGGTTGATCAGGTAGTCTTCATTATCATAAGTGTGAACCATGGAAACGTTGGAGGCATCGATTGTGATACCTCTTGCCTGTTCCTCTTCGTCGGAATCCATGAATAATTGTCTGCCTGCAAGTTCCTTGGAAATCATGCCGGCACCAGCTAACAGGTTGTCCGATAATGTAGTTTTTCCGTGGTCGATGTGCGCAACGATCCCGATGTTTCTGATCTTTGTCGGTTCATTCATGAGCGTCGTTACGCGCTCGACCATCTTCTTCCTTCGTCCCATACTAATACCTTTTAAACAAATCTAACTGGTTATATAATGACTATTAAATCGGGGCAACCCGCATAAGTGATTAGCGTGCTGCCTTTGCAACTCTTTCCTTTGCATCCTTCCTATTGATAGCGAAGGATTTTGTATCGCGGTTTGCAGCGCCTATTAATTCGGTTGCCAGACATTCTGCAATAGATCTCTTGGATTTAAAGGCTGCATTGTTGGTTCCCATACTAATGTAGCGCAAAGCTGTATCCACACGCCTCTGAGGTGCGGTGTCTACTGCCTTTGGTACGGAGATTCCACCGTACTTCAGCCTTACAACTTCTTCCCTGGGGCCTGCATTGGCAATTGCATCTACAAGCACCTGAATAGGGTTCTGCTTAGTTTTCTTGTTCACGATGTCGAAAGCCTCTTCAACTGCGCGAAGAGTCGTTTGCTTCTTTCCCGTGTTTACCTCGGTCCTCATCAAGTTGTTTGCAAGGCGTTCCACGATAGAAATTTCGGATTTGTTAAACTGCTGCCTGGCGTGCTTTCCGCTGCTGTGAGGCACAATAACAGGAGTAAGGCTTACATAGCGTTTAATTCCGAGATCTCGGACTTCAACTTCAGTGGGATCCCATTTGCTGAATATTTTCAAAAAATCATCTCCTGGGTTTTTCCGTTCTGCCGATTACCAGCTCGTTCAGGGACACGTTATTTACGGCAATCACTTTGAAGCGTACACCAGGAATATCACCCATAGCACCACCCTTGCGGCCTCCAATCCTTTCTACGGTCACTTCATCGTGTTCATCGATGAAATTCACTGCACCGTCTCCTGGACAGAAAGCAGTTACCTGACGCCCATTTTTGATGAGCTGGATTCTTACGCATTTGCGGATAGCTGAGTTTGGCTGCTTTGCTTCAACTCCTACTTTTTCTAATACGATACCCCGACCCTGCGGTGCACCACCTAGTGGATCGGCTTTCACATTCAGCCCAAGAACTCTCCTGCCGTAGTATGTATCTTTCCAGCGGGCATTCTTCCTGGTCTGTATTAGAATATTAGCTGCATACTTTCCATTAGTCATTGTTAATTTCTCCAATTAAGAATTGATCTCAGTTTTTTAGAGGCATCCCGGATGCCAGAGTATTCTTCAACGCCGGATTAATGGATCAATGTAAATAAGATAGATTACTGCAGGATCACATCTTCTAAATTATGATGGCGACGAGCAAGTATCTTTACTTTTTCAATATTCTTCCCGTTGCGGCCTATGGCAAGCCCCTTCTCTTTATTGGGTACCTCTACATAAGCTAATCGCTTGCCATTTTTGTTTATAACGTTTACTGAACTTACGGACACAGGTCCGAAGGCGTTCTTCAGGAAGGTTACAGGGTCATCTGAATATTCCACAAGTTCTATGGGTTTGTCCAGGGCCTTTTTAACACGGTTTATATTCTCCCCATTTTTGCCTATCGCAAGCCCCATATCACCCTGTTTTACAACATAGACGAGCCTTTCCTCTTCAAGAATACAGTCGAGAATTTTGGCCCGTGTCAGATTTTCAAATAACGCAATGTGCTGGATACTTTCTGCAGTAAGTCTTATTTCACCCAAGACGTTGCCAACTCCTTCTATTAAACTGTAGCTGCCAGAATATCGGATTCTCCTACATCGAGAATTGCCATGGCTGCAATCGTAAAGGGCTTACCACATATAGGCCCGAGTTCTACACTTGTGCCTTCAAATTCCAAGACAGGTACATTTGTTGCCTGAACTTTATTTTTTATATCTTCGGGGCAGTTTGATGCCAGAACCACCATTTTTGCATTGCCAGCTGCAGCTGCATCCACGGTCCGATTGGCTCCAATTATTACTTTTCCTGTTTTCACAGCCTTGATAAGAGATTTATCAACATTGATCTTCATTTTCATCAACTCTGTCTCAAATGAGCTCGTCTACTCGATCTCTTTCATAATAAAGATTTTCCAAGCTCGGTGAATATATGGTACTCTAAATACCTGATGCCTTATATTTATTTTCTGGTTATGAGCCTAGCTGACTCAAGTTTCTGCAGCAGGATTTTCTGAGTTTCATAAAAGGTAATGTATACCTGATCTGGACTGGTCTTCTATCAGGCTACACATTTAAATAATTATAGGTCGAGTTTCAGGTTTTTGCACTGGGCTTTTACTCAGAAAGATTCACTCTTCTACTGCTTCTGCTGCTTCTACCGCTGCTTCTGCTGCTTCTACCGCTTCTTCAATTTCATCTCTTCTTCTAGTTACAAGGTGCACGTCCCCGGTACCCATGCGGATGGGCTGGCCGACAATAATATTTTCCGTAACACCCTGAAGTTGATCCACATCCCCGCGCATCCCTGCATCAAGAAGGTGATTCACCGTAACTTCGAAAGCGGCACGGGCAAATACACTTGCCTTTTCACCTGAGATTCCGTGCCTTCCGATCTGTTTTACTTCTCCATCACAGGTCATGAGATCAGCCACAAGCATAATATGCCGTATATCCACAGTAAGACCCTGCTCACGCAGAGTGTCTGTCGCTTCCTTAATAATTGCATTTCTTGCAGCTTCAATTCCAAGCACTTCGTAAATTTCGTTGATATTATTTGTGCTTGTCCTTGTCCTGTCCACGCCTTCGAACTGAAGAACTTCACGCAGGGCCGAACCTTCAGTATAAAGGGTATATTCTTCCCCTTCTTTACGGACCACCACACGCTTGATTCCTTCTATCCCTTTCAGGGTAACATTGTGGATACTTTTTGCAAGCTGCAGAAGCTCCCTATAAGAAGGCTCTCCTGGGACAATGATAATCTGATTATCTATATCTGGAGAAATACTAACCAGCACGTTCAGTTCTTCAGTGAACTTTTCCTTTACCTGATCTATAGTAATGTTCCTGCCTTCCATTGCCTTCTCATGCAGGTCAATTATTAATTTCATTTGGGAAAGATCAGTGGTTACATCAGCAATGTGGTCGATTTTCGTTGCCTCAATTTCCCAGGCAAGGGATCTTGTTTTCTCCCTGTCGTAAGCGTAATCATCAGGAGTCTCTTTAGAAAGGGCAATTGTCATCATAGGAGTACTCGGAATTTTTCGAGCGTCCACAATTTCGATAAGACGAGGCAGACCGAGAGTAACGTTAATCTCGGCCACACCAGCGTAGTGGAAGGTACGCATCGTCATCTGGGTACCCGGCTCCCCTATGGACTGAGCTGCAACCACACCTGCAGCGTCACAGGGTTCGATGCATGACACCTCATACTCCTCCATTACCTTTTCTATGATCTCTTCCATTTCCTTCTTGCTTACTCCAGCTTTGATAACATCTTCTTTGATAGCGTTAAGGGTATTCGAAGGAAAAGGCAGATCTTTTAGCATGCTGTCAATTGTAGCTTCACTAATACTCATCAGGCCACCTCCTTATTCACCACAGAACGAACAATTCTATGAATCGTATCGGGCTTGCTGAAATCACTTTTTGTAGGATTGATTCCATCTTCTCCGTACTTGAACTGTACGAGTACGCCCCTGGTATCCCTGACTGTAAGATCATATTGAACTTCCAGATCCTGAAGGGCGTTGACAAGTCTCCTCTGCAGGTACCCTGACTGCGAAGTCCTGACCGCAGTGTCCACAAGACCTTCCCTACCACCGATTGCGTGGAAGAAGTATTCAGTCGGTTTTAGTCCGCTCTTGTAGCTTGCCTTCACGAATCCATGAGCATCCGAACCAAGATCTCCCTTCTGGAAATGGGGAAGTGTCCTGCCTGCATATCCTCTGCGGATACGTTCACCACGTACAGCCTGCTGACCAACACAGGCTGCCATCTGAGTAAGGTTCAGAATGGAACCTCTTGCCCCTGAGCGGGCCATGATAACTGCCGAGTTTTCAAGCCCCATATGGCTGTCTGCTATGTTACCTGTCTCGTCTCTAGCCTTTCCGAGCTTTTGCATGATGCTCATTTCAATTGTCTCATCAAGGGTTCTTCCAGGGAGAGGTTCAAGCTCTTTGTTTTGATAAGATTTAATAAGGTTCTGAACAGCATCTTCAGCTTTGCCGAGAACTTCATTGATCTGGATCCTGGCTTCTTTTGGAATATCTTCGTCAGCTATTCCAAAACTCAAACCTGTCCGCATGATGGCTCGAATCGCAAGCTTTGTCATGTCGTCTACAAAGCGTGCACCTGCTTCAGGACCTATTTCTTTGATAATGCGGTCCTGAATCTTTCCTTTAAATGCACCGATGGCTGCTTCATCTATCGTACCCTTTATAAGCTGTCCATCTCGGATTACCACATAAGCATCATTCGGACACTCTTCTTTTTTACAGGTGTCACAATGCGAGCAAACCTGAGCTGCAAACTGCGTATTCAGGTTTTTGGGCAAGATCTGACTGAAAATCTGTTTTCCTGTCCAGTAGGGCTTTCCATCGGGATCATTCCCTGCAGGTGTAGGCAACTCTCGGACGCCGCTTTTTCGGAGAATATCGTAGGCATCGTAGCTGGAAATATGATTTTCAAAACGCGTCAGCAGGAAAAGTCCTGAGATATGGTCGTGGATTCCACCTATAATAGGACCACCGAAACGCGGAGAAAGAATGTTTTCTTGAACCTGCATGAGGATCTTTGCCTCAGCCCTGGACTCTTCGGTCTGGAGGGCGTGCATGTTCATCTCGTCTCCATCAAAGTCAGCGTTATATGGAGGACATACCGCAGGATTCAGCCTGAAAGTCTTATTCGGGAATACCTTCACAGAATGAGCCATAATACTCATCTTGTGTAGAGAAGGCTGTCTGTTAAAGAGTACAATATCTCCATCCTTTAACTGGCGCTCAACTGTCCATCCAAACTCCAGTTTTTCAGCAAGTTCGTCTTTATTTACATTGGTAACTTTTATACGCCTACCGTCTTGACGCAGTACGTAATTTGCGCCGGGATGGACATCCTCGCCATTGCGCACGTAAATCTTGAGCTGTTCTAGATTCCTCGGCGTTACCACACACGGCATTGTCAGGATACGCGCAATTGGCATCGGAACTCCGACCTCATTAATGCTCAGGTTTGGATCAGGAGATATTACCGTACGAGCCGAGAAGTTAACACGTTTACCTGACAGACTTCCTCTGAAACGCCCTTCCTTACCCTTCAAACGCTGGGAGAGAGTTTTTAGAGGTCTGCCGGACCTGTGCCTTGCAGGAGGTATCCCTGAGACAGAGTTATCAAAAAATGTTGTAACGTGATACTGAAGGAGTTCCCATAGATCCTCAATAATGAGCTGAGGAGCGCCAGCTTCCCGGTTTTCCTGGAAACGCTGGTTAATCCTGATAATATCTACGAGCTTGTGAGTCAGATCGTCTTCACTGCGCTGCCCGGATTCAAGAGTAATTGAGGGGCGCACTGTGACAGGAGGGACAGGCAGGACCGTAAGGATCATCCATTCAGGCCTTGCGTTCTTTGGATCCATTCCAACAACTTTTATATCCTCGTCAGGAATATTCTCGAAGCGATCCCTTATCTCAGTAGGGGTCAATTTCTCCCCGTTTTCAAGATACTCAGTGGGTTTTTCGAATTTGATTTCGAGCTGTTCTTCATTACAGTAAGGACAGACCTTTACTTTGCTAGCTTCCTTATAAGCCTCATTAATCAGATCATCAGGCATATGTCCGATTTCCTCAATGCCTACAAGCTGATCCAAATAATGCTGTTTCTGTGCAGGTTCAAGCAGGATCTTGCTGCATTTCCTGCAGGTTGCCCTGAGGAGTTTTCGGATTACCTTGTTGAAACCAACATGAACTACTGGGGAAACAAGTTCGATGTGCCCGAAATGTCCTGGACACTCGCCTGCTCGCCCTGAACAGGTCTTGCAGCGAAGGCCGGGGTCAATAACCCCAAGTCTTGTGTCCATAAGCCCCATGTCAATTGGAAATCCATCATCATCGTAAGTGTCAGCTGTGATAATGGGCGTTGCACTCATTTTACGGATTTCTTTTGGGGAAATTAAGCCGAATTTAATAGAAGCAATTCTTTTCGGAATAGGGGGTACGTTTGCCATGTCTACCTCACCTCATACCGCATCTTCAAGTTTAAGCCTGGGCGCAACTCCCAGGGATTTGATTTCGTCTAGCAGCAACTTGAATGCGTAACTCATTTCAACAGGATATATGTCCGTGTCAGCCCCGCAGGTTGAGCAGAAAGCGACATTCCGTTGCTTGTCATACGTTGCAATCATTCCGCAGTGAGAACAGACAAGTTCTACAACCTTGTCAGACTCATCGAGCAGTCTTTCTTTTAATGACATGGCAGCTCCGTGCCCTACCAGCACATCACGCTCCATTTCTCCGAACCTGAGACCACCTTCTCTGGCTCGGCCTTCGGTTGGCTGGCGGGTAAGTACCTGTACAGGTCCACGCGATCTAGCATGCATTTTTGAAGTAACCATATGGTGAAGTTTCTGATAAAGAATAACACCAACGAAAACATCTGCAGGGATCATCTTGCCTGTTGCACCATCGAAGAAAATCTCTTTACCGGTATGAGCAAAGCCGTGTTTTTTCAGGGCCTCTCTGAGATCTTCTTCATTTTCTCCAGAGAAAGCTGTTGCATTAACTCGTCTGCCTTCCATGGAACCCACTTTTCCACCAATCATTTCCAAGACGTGGCCTACAGTCATACGGGAAGGAATTGCATGAGGATTGATCATCAGATCTGGAGTCAGGCCAGATTCCGTAAATGGCATATCTGCAATTGGAACTTTCAGGCCGATAACTCCTTTTTGCCCGTGTCTTGAAGCGAACTTGTCCCCAATATCAGGAATCCTTTCGTCTCTTACCTTTACCTTGGCAAGCCGGGTTCCATTAATGGATTCGGTCAGAATAACCGTATCAACAATTCCGGTTTCATTTGACCGCATCGTAATCGAGCTTTCTCTTCTCTGCTCAACTGCAATCCCGAAGTCCGACGGTTCTTCAAGGAACCTTGGAGGACTGGTCTTTCCGATCAGCACATCATTAGGGCCAACTGGAGTTTCAGGATTTACAAGCCCGTCAGTGTCCAGGTTCGCATAGGCATCTGCACTTCGCGCGCCACGGAATTCAGAGTCAGGAATTTCGAACTTATCTTCTTGTCCGCCGGGATACCTTCTTTCTTCTCCTTCAAAAGTCCTGAGGAAGTGGCTTCTTCCGAGACCTCTTTCAATTGAACCCTTATTGAAAATCAGAGCGTCTTCAATGTTATACCCTTCATAAGACAGGATCGCGACAACGAAGTTCTGACCTGCAGGCCTATCGTCAAAACCTATTGCTTCCGAGGTCCTAGTTCTGGTCATTGCTCTCTGAGGGTAATGAAGGACATGGGCTCGGGTATCAGGTCTGAGTTTCTGGTTCGCGGTTGCAACTCCGATACACTGCTTGATCATGGCTGCACCCATGGTGTTACGCGGAGATGCATTATGCTCCGGATAAGGAACCATTCCCGTAGAGATCCCGAGAATAAGCTCTGGATCGATCTCCATGTGAGTGTGCTTTGAAGTAATGGCAGCCTCGTAAAGTGCAATATAGGCATTTTCTTCTTCTTCAGCATCGAGATACTCTATACATCCTTCTTTCACCAGGTCATCAAAGCTGATTTCCTTGTTCTTAAGTTTCTCGATATGCTCTGGAGTTACCTTGAGAGCTCCATTCTCTACAACTAACAGGGGCCTTCGCGCTCGACCCATATCGGAGCTTATAATAACTTCCCTGGTACTATAGTTAAGAGAGACATTGACCTGTCTGGAGATGAAACCCTGCCGCCTCATCCTTCTAAGCTCGTCTACAAGTTCCGCAGGATTATCATGGGTCCCGACAAGCTCCCCGTTTATGAATACTTTTGCTTTAGTCATCTGGCATCGACCCCTTAATCATCAAACATTGATCCGCCATCGTCCATATCTGAATAATCGTAAAATTCATCGTCTTTGTATTTGTGTTCAACTTCCGAAGGCTCTTCTAACCCTTCAACAATCTCTTCTCCGAACTCATCAAGTAAGGTTTCTTTCAGCTTGGTTGGGAGTTCTGGTACCTTTACAACCACACGTTCAACATTTAGATCATAGAGAACTTTTTTTATTCCTTCTGTTTCTTCTATGCCTGTGGAAAGCTCAACCATCTCAGCAAAGTTTTTCACCAGGCCACAATTCGGGCCTTCAGGAGTTTCCGAAGGGCAGAGCCTTCCCCACTGAGTTGCATGTAGGTCTCTGGCTTCAAAGTGAGGCTGGGCACGGGAAAGAGGAGAAATGACACGGCGAAGATGGGAAAGAGTCGAGATATAGTCATTTCTATCAAGGAGTTGAGATACACCTGTTCTCCCTCCAACCCAGTTTCCAGTTGCTAGTGGGTGTTGCAGACGGTCGGTCAACACATCTGCCCTGACAATTGTAGCAACATTAAGTTCTCTGTTCCTCATGTTTGCGCGTTCGAGCTGGTATTTTATGTCTCTTGCAAGCCTGTTGAAAGAAACTCTGAAGAGGTCTTCCATCAGGTCTCCTGCGAGTTTCAGCCTTTTGTTTGCATAATGGTCTTTATCATCTTCCGAACGCTTGCCAAGGGCCAGCTCGAAACAGGATTCAGCCATTCTTGCCAGGAAGTGAGCCTTGGAGAGCCTGTCTCTCATGTCATTTCCAAGATGAGGGAAAAGGTACCTGTCAATAACATAGTTTGCTCTTTTTATCTGGTATTCCTTGGCCTGGCCTGCAGCAACCCGAGCCCCGATTTTCTCAATTGCTTCTTCCTGGGTTTCTACTTCGGCTTCTTCGAGGTTTTCCAGCATGAACTTTATAATTTCTGGATCACTTGAAACTGCATTTACAATATCTTCATCAGTTACAATCCCAAGAGCTCTCATCAGAGTAATAAAAAAGACTCGACCTGAAATTGAAGGGAAAGAAACCTCGAGCAGGGACTTTCGTCCTCTTTCTACAATTACTAGAGCTCTGTATCCGCGTTTCTGTGAGAAAACCTTTGCAACCTCTATACTATCGCCATACCTCTCCCCATATTCTACAAGAATTTTGTTAGGGGCCAGGTCTTCAAGGGTCATAACAACCCTTTCGGTACCGCCGATAATGAAATATCCCCCAGGATCAAGGGGATCTTCTCCATAGCGGACTTTTTCAGTTTCACTAAGCCCGGGTAGGTTACAGATCTTGGATTTAACCATGATAGGAAGCTGCCCTATTTTTGCTTCCATTGCTTCAGACTCAACCCCTTCTTTTACCACACTCATTTCGAGGTAGAGAGGACCTGAGTATGAGAGGTTCCTGAGCCGTGCTTCGTTAGGATAAAGTTTCTCGATTGCACCATCTGCTTCCTTTACCACAGGATGCTCTACTCGGATCTTGCCGAGTTTAAGGTAGGTATCCTCGATATCGGTTTCTATTATTCGCTGTTCATCTATAATTTTTTGCAGCCCGTAATCTATAAACTTATTAAATGAGTTTATATGGTGCTGCACTATCTTGTCCCGTGTAAAATAAGCCTGCGACAGTATACTTGTTTCTAACGCGATGATAGCACCCTCTTTGCTTGTTAAAATGAAAATAAAGAATTATGAACTTCAGATCGGTATGCAGTAACTGAATTTTTCCATACAATGTGCATGGAACTCAAAAAGATATTCCTAAAGAAACTTGATCATGCAAGCGTTTTACTCCCCTTCGCTTACTCGATCACAAGTCTATAATACTCTGCCTCCCCTGCAGTTTGACTTTTTCTTGTGATTTTTACTACATCTCCGACAACAGCTCCTATTTCTTTACTAACAGGATCCTGCACTTTGAGCTTTGGAAGTTGTTCCTTTTCAATGGAATATTTGTTTAAAACAGACTTTAACTCGCCCTCTAACATGATTTCATGCTTAGGGACCGACTCATGGTCGAGCAGGCTGAATTTTATCAAATCCTTTCCTCCAAAAATAAAGTATTCAAAAAACTTGGTCAAATTTCCCGCGAATGGCCTTTCCGCCGGGTATAATAAAGAATATGGCGGGCCCGTAGGGATTTGAACCCTAGGCCGACTGGTTAAAAGCCAGTCGCTCTGCCTGACTGAGCTACGGGCCCAGTTGCTTATTCTTCAACTGAACTTCTTTGCACCCTGGAGATCTTTCGTGCTTATCCTGCTGCCCCGCTGCCTCAGGGAGCACCTCTCACACCAGTGCAACCCTCTAATTCCAGTTATTCTATAAATAGTTTATGGTGAAATTCTTTTTTCTTTTTGAGTTTTTTTAAATTTAAAATATATTTATTTTTTGTGTACAGGATTTTTTCAGAATTTTTTCAGATTTTGCCGGAAAGTTATATGTACGAGGATTTTCACTTTTTAAAAAGTAAGGTTAAAAATTGATTTGTTCCTCCATAATATTCGGGTAAATGGAGACTTTTTGCCCCGGTTCTAAATAACGCCCCGATTTTCTCCAGTCACCCTCTCCAAAAATAAAGTATTATTGATCAATTACTAATCAAATATTAATTAATTGACTTAAAATCAGGTCAAAGATTGAAACATTCTGGAAACTTAAATCTAGCCTGGTAGTGCTATATATTTTCCGCTACTGTAAGTTTTCTGAAACACCTCTTATTGATTTTCTGCTACTGTAAACTCAATGAAGAATTCAGTTCCAGAATCTCGGTTCAGTTCAAGTTTGCCGTCTAATTGATCTACCAGGATGGATACCAGCTGTATTCCAAGTGTATCGGAATCTTCTATACTAATGCTTTCAGATATACCTACCCCATTATCTGAAACTGTCAGATTATAAAGGATACTTTTGCACTCTTCGCTTTTGCATTCTACCTTGCCGTTTTCAGACTTCTCGTTTATTTCTCTTGAGAGCTTGATCTGGATTTCCCCGGTTCTCCCATCAGGGAATGCATGCTTAAGAGAATTTGATACAAGCTCGTTAACAATCATCCCTAACGGGACTGCGGTATCCATATCAAAAAAAATGTTTTCCTCGATTTCTATAAGCATATGAGTTCCTGAAGCCCTAACGTTATAACACTTGAAAAGCTCCTCAATCAGCTTGCGCAGGTACTCTGCGAAGTTGAGATTACTGACTTCTTTTGACCCATATAATTCCTCATGGATCAGAGCCATAGAAATAACCCTATTCTGGCTGTCCTTGAAGGCTGCAAGGATCTTTGAAGTGTCACATGTGTCGTTGTAAGCGAACTTTTCCGCTTGAAGGTCAAGCAGAGACGAGATAACTTGCAGATTATTTTTTATTCTATGATGAATTTCTTTTTTACGTGCATCTTCAATTTTTTTCAAGGTAGTTTCAGCCTTTTTTCTTTCTGTGATATCCTTCATTATTCCGAGGACTTTATTTGTAAGATAATCTCCCTTTTGAAGGTAGACGCCGTGGTCTTCGATATAGATATAATCTCCTTCTTTCTTTCTAAAACGATATTCGAGATTGAAATTTCTCTTATTTTCAGTGTTCCTTACGTTCTCGTAGTCTTTTATCTTTTGATTCCAGACGTTCTTTCGGTCTTCAGGATGGACGTTGTTTATCCATAGTTCAATTCCAGTGTTTAGTAATTCTTCCCGAGTATATCCTGTAATCTTTTCTATAGTACCTGCCCAATAAATTTTATTTTCCTCGATATCGTATTCGTATATTAGCTGGCCTGTCTGTTCCGTAACAATCCGATATCTTTCTTCACTTTTCTGAAGCTTTTCTTCAGCTTTTTTGCTCTCTGTTATATCTCTGGCAATAACTGAAATAGCTGTCAGCTTTCCCGAATTCTCGAAAATAGGAGAAAGAGTCATTGAGACGTCTATAATCTTACCATCTTTTCTTAGCCTTGAAGTCTTATACTGGCGAATATCTTCTCCCTGTATAATCATTTCAGTTAATTTTATTGTTTCTTCGCCTAATGCTAACGGAATTAGAATCGCGGAAGAGTTTCCCAAAACTTCTTCAGCTGAGTACCCATAAATTTGCTCTGCTCCTTGATTCCAGCTGGTAATTATACCATCAAGAGACTTGGTTATAATAGCATCATTTGAAGACTCCACAACATTTGCCAGGTTTTTAACTCTTTCCTCTGCTTTCTTACGTTCAATGGAATACTGGATCGAACGTTTCAGCAATCTGCCATCTACCTGCCCTTTGACCAGATAATCCTGAGCACCTTTCTTTACAGCCTCTATTCCAATTTTTTCATCGTTCATACCCGTCAGAATTATGACTGGAATTCGTGAATTTATTGCATAAATCTCAAGAAAAGTGTCAATACCATCGCTATCTGGCAATCCAAGGTCGGATAAGATTACATCAAACGAGTTTTCTTTAAGAAGGCTTAAACCTTCACTCAGGGTTTCAGCATTTTTAAAGTCATATGGAAAACTGGCGAATTCTGCAAGCATTTCTTCAATTAAACCTGCATCTCCAGGATTGTCCTCAAAAAGTAAAATTTCTATTTTTTTATCCATATCCAGACCACTATCCGGACTATTTTGACCTTATCTTGATGGTAACTTTACAATCTCAAGCCAGAAATTTTCGATTGATTTGACCACTTTTGTAAAATGATCAAAATCAACAGGTTTGGTAATATATGCATTGGCATGAAGATTATAAGATCTTAGTATGTCCTCTTCAGCTTTGGAAGTCGTTAAAACTACAATAGGGATACTTTTAAGTTCGTCATCTCCTTTTACTTCCTCAAGAACCTCGCGCCCATCTTTTTTTGGTAAGTTTAAATCCAGAAGTATTATGTCTGGTCTGGGGGCTCCTGAAAACTGATCTTCAGCGCGTAAAAAAGCGATCGCTTCTTCTCCATCCTCTGCAATATGAAGAATATTTCCGATTTCTGCGTCCTCAAAAATTTCTTCAATTAATCCTATGTCGCCTTTGCTATCCTCTACTAAAAGAATGTCTAAAGATTTAGCTGCGATCCGGGTTTCCATTTCTACGACCTTCGGGGGTTATAAGTCAAAATTGGGTTAGAAATCAAAATAAAAGCTTCAAAATTTCTGAAACTAATTATTGAGCTTGAACTAGATTTTGAAAGATTAAATTTATGTGACAATATCTCCTTCATGAAATTTTTGGGTTATTGGCAAAGTGAAATAAAAAATCGAACCTTTTCCGGGTTCGGCTTCTATCCAAATCTGTCCGCCGTGCCTTTCTACAATTTTTTTGCAGATTGAAAGCCCTATACCTGTGCCTGGATATTCATCTCTTTTATTAAGTCTTTTAAAAACTTCAAAAATCCTCTCAGAGAACTTTGGATCAACTCCAATTCCGTTATCCTGTACTGCAAACAACCATTGATTGTCCTTTTTCTTTGCAGAAATCTCAATTTCTGGAGTTTTCTCACTGCGGAACTTTATTGCATTACTGATAAGGTTCTGGAATACCTGAGTAAGTTGGCTAGAATCCGCCATCACTACAGGTAAAGAATCATAAGATACATGGGCTTCATTTTCTTTTATAGAAACCTCCAAATCAAATACTACTTGTTTCAAAATAGATTTGCAATCTGTAGGTTCAAATTCTCTGGCTTTCGTAGTCACCCGAGAAAACTCCAGAAGATCATTAATCAGATTTTGCATACGGGAAGCCCCGTCCACAGCAAAATAGATGTATTTATCAGCTTTATCATCAAGTTTTCCCTGATATTTTCTTTGTAAAAGCTGTAAATAACTCGCTATCATTCTTAAGGGCTCTTGTAAATCATGTGATGATATGTAAGCAAACTGTTCTAATTCTGCATTTGAGCGAGCAAGTTCTTCTAACTTTAGTTTTAACATCGCTTCTGCCTTTTTTCGTTCAGTAATGTCACGTGCAGCTGCAAAAACTCCAATAACCTCCCCAGATTCGTCCTTGTAAACCGAAGCGTTGTACAAAACCGGTGTCACATATCCATCCTTGTGCTGGATCTCAAGCTCATAGTCCAGCACCAGTCCTTCCCTGAAAACCTGCTGATAACTTTTTCTGGCTTTTTCAGGCTCAGTGAAATAATCAGAGAAGTCAGTTCTTATCAACTCACTTCTGGAACATCCAGTAACCAGCTCTGTAGCTTTATTCACATCGGTTATCTTCCCATCAGGACCGATAGTAACCAGAGGGTCTAGACTGGCTTCTATCAGACTACGGTTATAAATGCTTGATAGCCTCAGAGCTTCTTCTGCCTTTTTTCGCTCAGTAATGTCTCTTGCAATAATGGAGAAAGCTATAAGTTGCCCAGAGACATCCAAAACCGGAGAAAGAGTTACTGAAATACTTATTAATTTGCAATCCTTTCTCAATCTTAACGTTTCATAGTGTTGGATTCTCTCTCCCTCTTGAATTTTCTTAACTAACTGCTTTATCTCTCCTTTACGATCACCGGGTTCAAGTATTGAAATGTTTTTTCCAAGGATTTCTTCTGAGAGATAGCCATAAATCTGCTCTGCTCCCTTGTTCCAGCTTGTAATAATGCCATCAATAGAATTGGTTATAATGGCATCATCCGATGACTCGACAGCACTCGCCAGCGTCTGTATCTTTTCTTCAGTCTTTTTCTGCTCACTAATATCACGTGCAGCTGCAAAAATCCCAATAACTTTTCCAGCCCCGTCCCGGTAAACTGACGCGTTATACAGAACTGGCGTTATACGTCCGTTTTTATGTCGAATTTCGAGCGGATAATCTCGCACCAGTCCTTCCTGGAAAACATGCTGATATCCTTCCCTGGCTCTCTCAGGTTCGGTAAAATAGTCTGAGAAATCCGTCCCAATTAATTGTTTACGGGAGTAGCCTGTAACAATTTCTGTGGAATCATTCACATCTGTAATTTTACCATCCGGACCAATAGTTAAAAAGGGATCTATACTGGCTTCAATGAGACTGCGATTATACGCGTTAGCCAGTTCTAAGGCTTTTTCAGCCATTTTTTGCTCGGTAATATCCTGAACTGTTCCTCTCATATGGACAGGGATATTTTCTTCGTTAAAAATAACCTCAGCCTGTTCATGTACTATACGCTCTTCGCCACTGGCTAAGACAATCCGATGGTTAACACTGTAGTTTTTTCCGTTAAAAGCTTCTTTAACGGCCCGATTTACATAATCTCTATCTTCTGGGTGTATATATTCAAGAAACGCATCATAAGTTGCCCCGAACTCCTGAGGGCTGCGTCCGAAGATGCGATAAATCTCATCAGACCAGTATAACTCATTAGTTACAATGTTCCAGTCCCAGTTTCCAAGATGTGCCATCCTCTGAGCTTCAGAAAGACTTCTTTCGCTTTCCTTCAAAGAATTATAAGCGTTCTCAAGCTGCTCTCTACGCTTCTTTAGCTCCGCGTCAGCGCGTTTTTGCTCGGTGACATCAATGTTCATCTTGAGGATCATGGGCGAACCGTCAATGTCGGTGAACGGAAAGTCGTAGGAATCAATTATGCTTCCGTCCGGGATGGTACCTTCCCAATGGTGGGGCTGATCGGTTTCAAGTACTTTATATGTTTCGCAGAATTCACAGGGTCTGGTGCACCCATAACAATATTCATAACAGTGTCGGCCTCCGGACTTGCCAAACTTTTCACGAAAGCCACGGTTGGCAAAGGCGATGTGATAGTCAGGTGTCAGCAGGGATATCATTGCCGGTAGCGTCTCCAAAACGTCAAAGAGCCGCTGCTGCTCTGCCTGAACAGCCGCTTGCGCTTGTTTGATCTCAGTGATATCAATGCCCACCTCCATGATGAGTGTTGAACCGTCGGAGTCCTTAAACGGGTAGTCATATACATCGTAATTGCGGCCATCCGGACCTATCCACTCCCAACGATGAGGTGCACCTGTCTTGGACACCTTGTAGGTTTCGCAGTTCTCGTAGGACTCGGTGCGCTGGAAGAGATATTCGTAGCAACGCCTGCCCTCAGATTTGCCGAACCGCTCCTCGAAGAAACGGTTTGCAAACGGAACGCGATAATCCGGTGAGAGCAGTATCACATAAGCCGGCAGCATGTCCAGCACGCTGTTCAATCGCTCCCGTTCAGCTTGCACGGCCTCGGCAACCTTCCGACGCGCTTCACTCTCGCGCAGCGTCTTCTCCGCCTGTTTACGCTCGATGGCCACCGACACTTGGTCAGCCACGACGCTCATGAGGGCAAGCTCGTCCTCCGTAAAGCCCTTTCTACTCATCGTGCCAAAAGAGAGTGTGCCTATTGTTTTCTCTCCTATATGGAGAGGCTGACAGGAGTATGCCTGAATCCCCATCGACCGCACAAGGTCAGCTCGCTTGTCTCCGTTATATTGTACGTCCTCGGAAACGATACGGCAACCGTCGCGGGCTACACAGCCACATATGGCGACTCCTTTATCCAGCCATTCGATCTCTTTAGCCGACTCTGCGCTTGTCCCACCGTAAGCTTTGAGATGTAGCCTGCCCTGTGACTCGTCAAAAAC
>Ga0207800_1000175_pt1 | contig 22845 bp, 18 predicted proteins | sample LuqExpMetageno11_FD_187769 | JGI IMG/M metagenome (GOLD analysis project Ga0207800, IMG submission 187769) | Tropical forest soil microbial communities from Luquillo Experimental Forest, Puerto Rico - Sample 11 (SPAdes) | ecosystem: Environmental > Terrestrial > Soil > Tropical forest ... | reverse complement strand
AAAAACGTCAGTAAATTTTGGTTTTGCTCCTCGTTTCCCCATTAATATATAAAATGTAGTTATAATGTATAATACCAACTGAATATAATAGGAGTGCCACAGAACTTCATCTGAGTTTATTAAATTCTTTTCTTTCAGAGACAATGAGATCCATCCAAATTTCCATTTTTTATAAAAATAGGGACCGATATATTGCCTTTAAATATCGTTTTTACCATTGACAACTTGATTATTTTGTTTCCTTTTCCCATTAACAAGAATTCATATTAATAAAATTAAAATTTTTACTCTTTTCATGAGTTGAGATTTTATTCGAGATCTATAAAAGAAAAGTCTCTAAAAACGTCAGTAATAGCCTTCCTAAAAAGAATATTATCTATTTAGCAGCTTAAACTTTACAGAAATTCATATAGTTTTTTGATCTTGAAAGGTCACTAAAATACACAAATATAAGTGAAGTATAGAATTATAACGCTTAACTATATTAATATATACTACAATCATCTTGATTGTGATATTATGGTAAAATTAGATGAAAAGATGAAAACTGCCTTTTCCAAGGTGAAGATATTTCCTGTAGCTACGGCCTCAGAGGATGGAGTTCCAAACGTAGCACCTATAGGATTCTGCCAGCTTGTGGATGATGAAACAATCTGGATTGCAGATAATTTCATGCTGAAGTCTTTGGCAAACCTAAAAGAGAATCCAAATGTTGCAATTTACGTTTGGGGTCCTGATACAGGTGGCTGCTTTCAAATAAAAGGTAAAGTGGATATTATTGACTCTGGGGAAAAGTTTGAAAAAATGCAGTCAATTGTGCATACAGCAAAACCCGGACTTCCTGCAAAAACTCTCATAGAAGTCAAGATCGCTGAGGTCTTCCAGTGTGCTCCTGGCCCGGATGCAGGAAAGAAGTTGCTCTAATCGAAACTTAAATTATTCTTTGTAGAAATCCTACTTTGAGATTAATATAAAGTTCTGTATAGTCTTCGGGAAATGAGCACTTTCTAAGCACACCACTAAATGAAAATATTTTAAGTTCTCGAAGACTTTACATCTACTAACGCATTGTCAGGTGATATCTCGAGGTACTGACCATGGAAGAAAAACGGACGAAGAAACCCGTAGCTTGTCTCAAGTATATCGGCTAAAATGATTGAGGATAAGCTTACTAATGGCTATGAAATCATCAAGACAGTAGATCTCTACTCAAAGAACATTTTTTAAACGTTATTCCTACAGAGAATTCAGAAATATGAAAAAATGCGTAATTTTGAACTACTTAAACTGACATTATTAAGATCATATAATAGGGGAATTCTCAGACAAAAAGGACTTTAAAATAGTGCAAAAAGGCTACCTCTCTAAGTTCTCCTTTGATTCATTATACATATTTCTGTATATTGCATTCCTATAATTAATGAAAAATATGAGGAGTTAAAAAGAATGGTAGATAACAAATTTGAACATTCTAGATCTCTAGATCCCAATACTCTCAACTATCTAAGAATAAAGATGCTAGAACGAATAAGGCATGCAATTGATGAAGGATTCATAAATACTTCTGATTCTCATTTAACCGAAGTTATGATCGATCTCAAAACCTTGCTTGAAGATGTAGAAACTGAAATGGCTAATAGAGGTATGAAGTTAAAAAAAATAAGTTCAAAACCTTCAACTAGACCAAGCAAAATGCAGAAACCTATGCATCAATAAAAGTAATAAATCTGGTTTTTGTGTTAAAAAGTCAATTTAAATTTGTGTAACTTTCGGGACATACTATTTTCCGAGTTTTTGATTTATTGTTGCCAATTTCCAGTGAAATTGATAACAAGCTTTGGCGATACCAGAAGAGACTAAAAAGTTTATTGGAGATGCACCAGATGAAGCTTGCTATCAAAAGTTTTATTATAACATACTGCATAGTTACACACCTCATTATTGAGATGCATCTCAAAATTAAGGAAGGTGCTGACAGTGCCGGACATCGAATACCTTAAAAAACTCGCACTTATAGGAGCAGTAAATAGAACCATCAAGGTCTCATCGAGCGAGTTTCAAAAGCATACTGGGGCAAGCTCCAAAACCGCAGCAAGAAAGCTAAAGCAGCTGGAAGAGGAAGGGTTGATCGAAAGGAAGATTGTTCCGGGTGGCCAGTTGGTAAAAATGACAGAAAAAGGGATTGAAGTCCTTAAGAGCGAATACATCGCCTATAATATGATTTTCTCTCCGGAACCCGAGATTCTGGAGCTTGAAGGAAAGGTGCTTAAGGGTCTTGGAGAAGGCCAGTATTATGTAAATATACCCGGATACAAGAAGCAATTTGAGGAGATATTGCACTTTGTACCTTTTCCTGGGACTCTGAATGTGCAGCTTTCCGAAAGTAGTTTGGCTCTTCGAAGTATTTTGCGTGAAATGCCAGCTGCCCAGGTAGAAGGCTTCAATGATGGAGAACGTACATTCGGAGGGGGGAAGTGTTATCCAGTTGTCGTTGGCGGTATTGAAGCTGCTATAGTGGCTCCCGATAGAACGCATTACCCATCTGATTTGATTGAGATTATCGCACCTGTAAAATTAAGGGATGCCCTGGAATTGAATGATGGAGACAGAATTGTCGTACAGGTAAAAAAACAGGATATGGAGAGCTAAAAATGAGCGGAAGTACGGTTTACGATTGTCTTACGTATAGAAACGAAAATATCAATCGGGCACTGGAAGCCCTTCGGGCCGGAAAAATGATCCAGATCTATGATTCGGACTCAAGGGAAGGAGAAACTGATCTTGTAATCCCTGCAAAAGCGGTAACTTTCAAAGATGTAAAGTGGATGAGAAAAGATGCGGGTGGTCTTATATGTGTAGCTGTGGACCCTGTGGCATCAAAACAGCTCAGACTGCCTTTTATGGCCGAGCTTGTCCAGGAAGCTAGCAAAGCCAGTGATATGCTTGGGGAAGTCGTAGAGAAAGAGGGTGACCTTAAGTATGATTCTCATTCTTCCTTTTCTCTCTGGGTCAACCACAGAGAAACCAGAACTGGTATCCCTGATAATGAAAGGGCCCTTACTATTCGGAAAATCGGGGAAATTACGGAAAAAAAGCTCTCAGGAAATGCAATTCATTTTGGAGACGAATTCAGAACTCCTGGGCACGTTGCACTGCTCAGAGCTGCTGAAGGCCTTCTGGATGATCGCAAAGGACAGACCGAACTTTCAGTTGCTCTTGCCCGTATGGCAGGTATTACCCCTGCAATGGTAGTCTGCGAGATGCTGGACGATTATAGTGGAAAAGCTCTCTCCAAAGAAGATTCAAAAAAGTACGGTAGAGAACATGGACTTGTATTTCTGGAAGGGCAGGAGATAGTAGACGCTTATATGACGTGGACAGGCTCGGAATAAAAATTTATTTCTTCCGCCTGTTTTAATTTCATTTTTGCTCCTTTCCTTGCTTTTTTCATATATTTTTTAAAACGCAGAATTTTATATGAAGATAAGTAAATATCATTGATAGGTTCTTCATGGCTTTCAATGGTATTAAGTTTCTTGACCGTTTTATTATCCATCCCGTTTTATTATCCATCGTCTTTTTTTCGGTCTTGCACATTTGATGTCGGGGGTCAGATCTACGTTACAGAAATTCAAAAAAGTCCAGCAAGTTCTTATCTATGTACTATTTCTGAACCTTGCAGTCGCATTTGCCAAAATCATTTACGGAACTTTGACCAGTGCATTAAGTATGACTGCGGACGGTTACCACTCCCTTTTTGATGGAGTTTCCAACATTATAGGACTTGCTGGAAGTTTTATCGGAGATCGCCCGCCTGATCTCGAGCATCCTTATGGGCATAGAAAATATGAAACATTAGCCTCCATTATTATCGCTTTACTTTTGATCTTTGTAGGCGTTGAGATTTTCCGGAACGCTCTTAATCGCTTTCTCTCCCCAAGCGAGCCTGAGGTCACCACAATAAGTTTTCTCGTAATCCTTGGGACAATGTGTATTAACTACCTGGTAGCCCGATACGAATATATACAGGGCGTATCTCTCAAAAGCCAGGTACTTATAGCCGATTCCATGAGTACGAAAAGTGACATCTATGTATCTTTTTCAGTTATTGTGAGCCTGGTTGCCATAAAACTCGGATTTCCTCTCATAGATCCCTTAATAGCCTTAGTGATCTCTCTTGTGATTTTTACGGCTGGGTACAGGATCATTAAAGAAGGTTCAAGGGTTCTTTTAGATATGTCTAGGATTGCAGAAGAGGATATCTGCAAACTAGCTATGAGTGTTGAAGGAGTTCGGGACTGCCATACGGTCCGAACCCGAGGAAGTATGGGAGATATAAGGGTTGATATGCATCTGCTTGTTCAATCAGACATGCCTCTTAAAGATGCACATTCTATTTCTCATCAGGTTAGCAAAAAGCTGAAAACCGAATATCAGGATATTTCCGATGTAGTCATTCATCTTGAGCCTTACCTACCTCAACCCGAAGAGTCAAATAGCAAAAAAACCAGTTAAGATGCATGGCTGGAAACGTTTTCGGGCAGATGTTTCAAATTACCACCTGGGGTGAATCCCATGGCAGGGCTGTAGGTGTTGTAGTAGACGGATTGCCTGCAGGGCTTCCTTTCTCCGAGGCTGATATTCAGAAAGAACTGAATAAGAGGCGTCCGGGACAGAGTGAGGTTTCAACTCCGCGGAGCGAGGCTGACAGGGTAGAGATCCTTTCGGGAATTTTCGAAGGAGTGAGTACAGGTACCCCTGTTTCTATGCTTGTCTGGAACTCGGATGCCAGGTCTTCAGCTTATGATGCTATTAAAGATACTCCCAGACCAGGACATGCCGATTTTACCTATATGGCCCGTTACGGAATAAGGGACCACCGTGGAGGAGGTAGATCTTCAGCCCGGGAAACAATAGGCAGGGTTGCAGGCGGAGCCCTTGCAAAACTCCTGCTTTCCAGATTCGGAATTCAAATTGCCGGGCATGTGCTCGAACTCGGAGCCATTCGGGCAAAGCCTCTTTCTTTTGAGGAAATTCTTGAAAACGTAGAAAAGACTCCTGTTCGCTGTGCTGATCTTGAAGCCGCTGAAAAAATGCTTGAAAAAGTTTCGGCTCTTCGGCAGGAAGGAGACAGCATCGGAGGCATTGTCGAGCTTATTATAAAAGGTGTGCCTGCCGGCCTTGGAGAGCCTGTATTTGACCGGCTGGATGCAGACCTTGCAAAGGCCCTCATGAGTATCCCTGCCGTCAAAGGTTTTGAAATCGGAGCTGGATTTGAAGCTGCCCGCCTTCTTGGGAGTGAAATGAACGATCCTTTCCGGATCGAGGACGGGAAAATAACTGCTTTGAGTAATAACGCCGGTGGGATTCTAGGAGGAATCTCAACAGGTCTCGACATTATTTGTAGGGCAGCAGTAAAGCCTACCCCATCAATTGGAAAAATTCAGCAGACAGTTGATCTTAAATCCAGAGAAAATAAAGAAATAGCAATCAAAGGAAGGCATGACCCGACAATTCCCCCGCGCATGGTACCGGTTGCTGAATCCATGGTCGCCCTTGTGCTTGCTGACCATATGCTCAGGAGCGGCTTTATTAATCCCAGAACTCTGCTGGAATAAAGAGGATTCAATTGGGTATAAACTCTCCAAATATCCACACTATAAATGATACCATACTGTTAGAAATAGTCCAAAAATTAATAATGCAGCTTTGCCTTTACCATGTTGCTTGTGGTTTTCCTCCTTAAATTTACTCCAACAACAATCTTTCTTCACTGCAAATACTTTTCTTGGCTTTGTAGAACCCGAAACTATTAAGTTATCATAGTAATTTTTTAAATAAAGTGCTTCTTCTACAATCAAGTAAATGAAGTAAAAAATAAAGCTGTTAATATAAATCTAACCAAAAAAATTCTAATTTAGGTTTAGCTAAGTATTGATTTCTGCAAAGTCCCTTTTTTGATTTAACTCCTTTAATTGACAAGAAAATTCCAAATAGCAGAACAGGCATGAAAGCTCTTTGAATTAAGCAGAAATTGAGTTTTAAAGTAAGTCTATTAATAAAAATATTACTACTCCCATAAAAAGCTGTAATTATAAAATTGTAAGCATATTGTGGATAATATATTACTAAATATATATTATCTAATATATTCTTTTAATTAACAATGGTTTCTAATTTATATTTCTATATCTATTATATTCTTTGAGTATAATCTCCTGTTGGTACGTACTAATTGTTGGGGCAACTTGGGATCATCTTTATCGGTACATTTTTTCGGCACATAAAATAAAAGTAAAATCCGCCAGTAATAAATCTTCTAGAAATACGTCGATGAATAACTGGTAAAGTAATATTTTGGTGCTGGCATTTACCGACAAAAAGATGATTGAAACACCAACAGCTTAGTCGTATCAAATTGGAGGAGTATACAAATGGGAATACTTAAGAAGACAATGAGTGTTTTAGTACTGGTTTTTTTCGTAGCATCACTAACAGCTGCATCAGCTAGTGCCGGCTACTGGAAAGAGAAATGTGATTGTGGACACAAAGATAAATGCGACTGCCACAAACATAAATGCGACAGCTGCTCCAACTTTGACTTTGACGCCTTCTTTGGAGGTAGCTTCTTCGGAAACAGTTGCGTCTTCGGAAATGGTTGCTTCTTTGGAGAGGACGACAACTGGTCTGGCATCTGGTAAAATTACTAGACTGATATAATATAAATAAATGAAGACTCGTTCGTAAAACCTTGAACTAGACTGCAGGGATAATAAAGCCCTCAATTATTCAAATCTAATATCTCTACGGGGAGTGTTTTTAATAGGAATTACTACTTAAATAGTAAAAAAAGCGTTAGCATGTACTTCTACCATATATCTACCATATACATTATGAAGATAATTTGAAGTCTCGTGCGACTAGGTTCTTCAGTTAAACTGCGTAATTCCTTTCCCTGTATTGGATGGCATCCATCGAAATGAATTTACGAATGAGTCTCATTTCGTATTTTCTTATATCTTACAATCTGAAAAAAGGGTTGAATTTTTCGAAAATTTTCCTCATTTCTGACTTTTAAGTATACCTTGATCAATGAAAAAATTCTGAGATTCAGCACTAATTTCTATTTTGTACTTAACGTTAGCGCTATATTTTTCCTGTTACTTATCTATATAGGATTTTTCTCTTGGCTCTCAAAATGGCTTAATTCAAGCTGTAATAACCTCTTAAGGTTACAGTTGTATTTTTGCTCACTCACTAGCATATATTCTTTCTGTGACTGAAAACACTTTTATGTACTAAAGCCGAAACCTGAAATAGGAAAACCAATTGGAATATTAAGTTTAGGGGTAACAGAATATGGGAAGAGATATACCAACCGAAGAGAAAAGCTCTATAACACCTAGAGACAGGAATATAACTTTTCAGAGAGGCACGGACTTTGTGGTTCCTTATGTAGAGGAAAACATTAATAGGTGTAGATGCCCGCAGTGTCCGGTTCAGGCGAATAGTCGATGTGCACAGAGTGAAGTTAAGATTGCAAGACAGGCATTGGAGAATGCTCCCTCAGGAGAGGTTCCAGATCCAGAGAACGTTCCGGGAGTTTATTGCTCAGAAGGTACGGCCACATGTCAGGACCTTAACTTTAAAAGACAATGCATTTGCGGTTCATGTGAGGTCTGGAAGGAATATGATCTCAAAGATGCAAACCCAAACAATCACTTCTGTCAGCACGGCAGAGCAACTTGATTTTTCACTTACATATTGTAATATTTTTTTCTTTTTATCCACAAGTGTAAGTTTTTATATTGTACTAGACTTCTTTAGAGTTATTTTGTGTTTTTAAGTAAGATCCATTGTTTTTCATATGAAGAGCCGTTATTTTCAGCTTAAGGATCCATTATTTTTCAGTACAAATTTTGTACTGAAAAATAATACTTGTTTTCACTAATTTTCCCCTCTTCTTTGCGACAGGTTTAGTTTTATGTCCCCTTAAATTTATTTATCTATACTCAATCAGCTCTTTGATTTAATTTTCATTTATTTTTCTTAATTTTCACTTGCTGTAACGAACATTTCCTGGATTTATGAAAACTTGGTCTCCAACCGAAAATACTATATCTTTTAATAAATATTGTTATTCAACAGTCTAACTATTTTGGAGTTGACGCGTATAGTCCTGATATTCCATACTCGGGTCTATTTTAGGCTTTTTAAGATTTCAAAAGGCTTAGATAACCTTATTTCAATCTATGGAGGAACAAAATAAATGGTTTCCTCTTTACTGGCAAACGTTGACGTACTTCTAGGCTTTGCTATCCTAATTCTTACTATTTTCTACAGATTTCAAGTCCCTCCTGTACTGGGCTTTCTTGTAACCGGAATTTTGATCGGCCCATACGGTCTTGGGATTCTCAATGGGGGGCAAAATGAACTGAACGCCGATCTCGGTGTAGTTTTTTTGCTCTTTACAATTGGAGTTGATCTCTCCTTAAAAGAGCTCTGGAAAATGAAAAAGGCTTTATTCATGGGTGGAACTCTTCAGATCCTATTAACTACATTTCTGACCCTCATTATTTGTTCATCTATAGGTTTCAGCTCCGCGACATCTGTTTTTCTCGGTTTCTTGATTTCGCTCAGCAGTACTGCAATAGTACTTAAGGTTCTTCAGGACAGAAATGAAGTTTATACAGCACATGGAAAAACCTCACTTGCAATTCTGATATTTCAAGATCTTGCTATCGTTCCTCTAATTCTCATTACCCCATTATTGGCTGGAGATTCTCTAAATTTTGAGGGTTCATTTTCAACCGTTTTTGTCAAAGGCTCACTAATCATTCTAGTTTTTATTTTGAGCGCCAAATTCCTAATTCCCTGGATATTCTACCATGTGGGCAGGACAGGCAATAAAGAATTATTTCTTGTCAGTGTTGTTTTCATTTGCTTATCTACAGCTCTCTTTACCTCAAGTATTGGACTATCTCTCGCACTTGGCGCCTTTTTAGCTGGGATTGTCATATCAGGTTCCCAGTACAGCCAGCAAGCAATGGGCAACATCGTGCCTTTGAGAGACATGTTCATGAGCTTCTTTTTTGTGTCTGTAGGGATGCTCTTGAACATTAATTATTTGCTTGACCATCTTTCCATCCTTATTCTTGCTTCAATTGCCCTAATTTTTGTAAAATCAATAGCAGGAGTAGCTATAACCTTTATTCTAGGTTACCCACTCCGTACAACTATATTGACAGGGCTTGCATTATCTCAGGTAGGAGAATTTTCTTTTGTTCTATCCAGATTGGGGGTGGAATATTCTCTCCTGACAGAAGATATTTATCAGGCATTTCTTGCAGTTTCTATCATTACCATGGGAGTTACGCCCTTTTTGATTAACGCTTCCTACAAGCCTGCCGATTTCCTTGTTACAAAAATTTCAAGCACAACCTATGGCATGAAACTTGTACACGGCTTATATTCGGAAACCATTAAAGAAGAGGAACAGGCCGAGCCTGAGATGAAAGATCACGTAATAATTGTAGGCTTCGGATTCTCTGGAAGGACAGTCTCTAAGGCCGCAAAAACCGCAGGTATTCCTTATATCATCGTAGACGCAAATCCTGAAATTGTTAGGCAGGAAAAGCAGAAAGGAGAAAACATTCACTATGGCGATGCAACGTTTAAGGTTGTACTGGAGCATGCAGGCTCCAAGGATGCAAGAGTTCTTATTATCGGAATCTCGGACGCAGCTGCTACAGGAAAAATAGTTGAGATTGCAAAACAATTGAATCCGAATATCTGTATTATCGCAAAAGTAAGGGATTTACAGGAAATGAAACGGCTAAATGCTCTGGGTGCAGACGAAATCATTCCCGAGGAATACGAGACCTCAGTAGAAATTTTTGTCCGCCTACTTGAAGAGTATCTGGTTCCGAGAGAGGATATTGAAAAACTGGTAAATGATGTACGGGCTAATGGCTACAGAATGCTTCGGAAGTTGTCCATTAATACGAGTGTTGATAGCGGGTTTAGTATAAAGGATGGACTCCCGGGTGTCGATATTCAGGTTCTTAAAGTGGGGCGTGGTTCAACCTTTGATGGAAAAACCCTGGCAGACCTAGATTTCAGGAAAACGCACGGAGTGACAGTACTCTCGATTCGCAGAGGCTCGGACCTTATTTACACCCCAGAAGGTAATTTTCTCCTCCAGGCAAAGGATTCCTGTATCCTTTTGGGAAAACCCGATGATCTTTGCAATATCAGAAGGTTCTTTGAAGGTGTTCATGGATAAGCATAACTTTCCTTACTAACTTTCTAATTAATTTATCCTTTGCCTTTTTATACTCTTCCTAATTAATTTTCATGTGCCCTGTGTATAAAATACAAATATATTCTATGCATCCTTATTTTTTCCATGCGTCAGATTATTCTTGCGTCTGCATCTCCAATGCGAAAAGAATTGCTTAAACAGTTTATAGGAGATAATTTCCTGGTCTATACCAGTTCTTATAAGGAATCTTCTTGTCCTGGATTGAGTCCTGAAGAGCTTCTTTTAAAGCATTCCGTTGAAAAAGCCAGAGATGTGGCTAAGCATTTCGACTCCGGGCTTGTAATTTCTGCTGATACCTCGGTATTTTTAAAAGGAGAACTTCTGGGAAAGCCCCAATCTCCCAAAAAGGCAGCAAAAATGCTGGAAATGTTAAGCGGACAGAGATTTAATGTTATAACCGGGCTTACGGTTCTTGATCTTGATAATGGGATGGAAATCAGCGAACTGGAATCCACAACGGTCTGGATGGATGAAATAAGCAAAGAACAGATTTCAGCTTATGTTAGGACAGGAGAACCCCTTGATAAGGCAGGAGCTTTTGCTGTTCAGGGGAAAGGTGCAGTCTTTGTGAAAAGAATTGAGGGAGAGTTTTATAACATTGTGGGCCTTCCTCTTTTCCGGTTGGGAAAGATCCTGCAAAGAATTGGAGTATCTGTATTTGAGGAAGATTTATCTTGAATTTCAAGCGTTGGTTTATGCCGCTTAGGGCCTTTGGTCAAGTTTTCCGCCGGAAAGGTTGCGGCGAAAGTAATAAAGCCTCTTTGACCAATTAGATAACAATAATGATAGCAATTGAATTCAAATAAACTGAAATTATATTTGAATAAATCTAAAAAATCAGCTTTGTTTTTAATAAGTACTCTTGGTAATTAAATATTCAGAGGCGTTCCAGATGCTCCAGGTTTATAATACCCTTACAAGAAAAAAAGAGGCTTTCAAACCCTTAAAGGAAGGCGAAGTCTCGATTTATGCCTGCGGGCCTACAGTTTACAATATGCCGCATATAGGCAATTATCGCACTTTTCTGATGGCAGATAACATTGTAAGGACGCTTGAGTACCTAGGTTATAAAGTAAAGCTTGTAATGAATATTACTGATATAGATGACAAAACTATCAGAGATTCAAAAGCAGCCGAAATGTCACTCAAAGATTTTACGGATAAATACACGGCAGAATTCTTTAAAGGCCTTGATATGCTGAACATACAAAGAGCTTCAGCTTACCCGAGAGCTACGGAAAATGTTGACGGAATGATTGAGCTTACGAAAAAATTGATGGATAAGGGGCTAGCTTATGAAAAAGACGGTTCGGTTTATTATAGAATCTCAGGGTTCCCGGATTATGGCAAGCTTTCAAAGCTCGATTTTGATAACATTATGATTGGCGCGTCGGTGGATGTGGACGAATATGATAAAGACAACCCTCGCGACTTTGCTCTCCTAAAAGCGTCAACCCCTGAGGAAATTGACAGGAAAATTTACTATGAAAGTCCTTGGGGAAGAATCCGTCCGGGATGGCATATCGAATGTTCGGTAATGGCTATGAACAGCTTTGGGCCCACGCTGGATATGCACTTAGGAGGAGTAGACCTTATTTTCCCTCACCATGAAAACGAAATTGCGCAATCGGAGGGGGCAACTGGAAAACCGTTTGCATTCAACTGGATACATGGGGAGCACCTGATAGTTGAAGGGGAGAAGATGAGCAAGTCTAAAGGAAACGTCTTTACACTACCTGAGATTGTCGGAAAGTACGGTGGGGAAGTTGTGCGCTTTATGTTTCTCTCAGTTCAATATCGTAAAAAATTGGACTATTCCGATGACTTTGCAGAAAACGCTAAAAGTAATTATTTAAAGCTTAAAGAAACACTCGAGAACCTTGAATTTGCTCTGGCAAGTGCAGAAAATAAAGCTTACCCTCAGGACAGTGAAATCTTTAAAATTCTTCCTGAACTTGAGACTCAGTTCAAAGAGGCTCTTGAGGACGATTTCAATACCCCAAAAACCATAACGGTTTTCAAAGAGCTTTCACGTACAGCTAACAGGTATCTTGAATCCGGAAAAAACCGGCAGGTTCTAGAAAAGCTTCATTCTCTTTATAGGCAATTTTCAGATGTTTTGGGTCTTTTTGCAGAATCCGAAAAAAAGAAAATCCCTGAAAAAGTGATGAGACTGGTTGAAGAGCGTGAAATTGCCAGAAAAAGTAAAGATTGGGCAGTTTCGGATGCTCTCAGGGAAGAAATAAAATCTTTAGGCTATATCGTTCAGGATACGAAAGAAGGACCAAATGTTAAAGAAGTCGAAGACTAATCTATCCCTGAGTTTTTCTCCATATCCTTTATCTCGGCCTGCAATCTCAGCCTGCAGGTCTTTCGGGACCCAGGTATTATTAAAAAGTTCATGCTTGTACCCCAAAAACCTTGGAAGAGAAATTCACTTAATTTATCGATAATAAAATGCTTGCTATTACAGAAATTTTGTAGTTTTCCTTTATGATTCCAGAAGGAAGAAATAAGTATCATCTAAAGCAAATTAAAAGTGGTAGGTGGTATGAAGTCTAAATTTCTTGTTGTTCTACTGGTTCTTTCTCTTTTTGCAAACGCTTATTTTGTCATGTTTGAGGAACAGCCTTCCTTTGAGGGAAAACAGGTCCAGGAAATGCAGACTCGCATAAATTCCCTTGAAACAGAAAATGAAAACCTTAAGGCGCAGATAAATCAGAATAATGAATCGCTTCAGTCTTATGCTTCTCAGTTAAAGTCTTATCGCGAAAAAATCTTTGACCTTGAAAACAGCTCTCAAACGTGCCCTGCAGGAATTGAGGGATTTGCTACTCTTCAGGGACCTGCAGTTTTCCAAAAGGTAGTGACCGATCAGACAGGTCCTTTTATCCAGCAATCTGTCTCAGAAAAAGGTGCCCTCCTAGAGATCTCAGTTGAAATTAGGCCCGGAAAAGGCCGTGTGCTCGTTCAGACAACTCCCCTGATGGGTGTGATCTTCCAGGATGCCGCAAACACCGCAGTTTTTGTGGCTGAAAACAAAACCGGGAAGCAACTATCAAGCAGTGATATTATCTTCAGCATTACTGCTCCGGATCAAACGCCGGGTGTTGATGGTCCAAGTGCAGGGGCTCTCATGACGTTGCTTACAATTTCAGCTATTGATAACAATATAAAATTGAATAACAGTATAACCCTTACGGGCACGATCGACAATGAGGGCAATATCGGCCCGATAGGTGGAATTCTGGAAAAAGCGCAGGCAGCAAAAGCCGGAGGTAAAACTCTCTTCTTGGTTCCAAGGGAAAACAGCCAGCTTGTTACATATAAAGACGTAGAAAGAAAGTTTGGTGGTTTTACTATTGTTGAGAGAGGATCCGAAACGGTAGACGCTAAAGAATATATCGAAAAAAATGTGGGAATCAGGATTGAATACGTGGATACGATTAATGATGTACTAAGGTATGAAAAATAAAATCGGGATCTGGACTAAGGATCTGGATTAATACTGTGATTTGAGTTTTCTGGGGTTTCTTTTCTCCCTAAAGCTGGCTCTTACCAGTACAAATTGATTTTTCATTTTTTGAAATAATGATTCTACCTTTGAGAACTAACTCTAACTGCAAAAGAACTACCTTATCGAACTTTAGTTAACCCCGAAGCTCTTTAGTCATTTTGTAATATCTCAAGCTTTGTCCGTTTTTCACTGGAATCATGTCTTCGACTTGTGTTTCATAACCCAGAGCTTTGTAGAAGGGATATGCTACAAGCGAAGCATCCAGATCCATTACCTTGATTCCTTTTTTCATGGCTTTTTCTTCAAGTCCGTACATAATTCTCTTACCAAACCCCATCTTTTGATATTCCGGCTTTACAAAGACTCTTCTAGCGTTTGAACCAACAAGAGTGCCTGTTCCTATAGATTCTTCTCCAATAGTCAGGATCAGGCAATATCCTTTCAATATGTCATTAATGAGATTTTCCAAATTGTGATAATTCTTGAAGTAATCAATTGCTTCCTGCGGGTAAATCCCGAAATAGCAGGTGTCAATTGTCTCATTTATCAATTCCCCCAAAAAATCTGCTTCTTGAGGTCCAGCCGTTCTTATAGCTATTTCTTTGGCCATTTTATTCCCACCTGATTCTTAAATTTAGATAACAGTTTTCAATTGTTCTTAAGCAAATTAAATTTTTTTAATTGCCCCCTTTTTGAACGATTCTTTAATCTTTATGTTCTGGAAGTTTTAGGTACAAAAAATCCATATTATGAGACCCTTCTATCTGCTTTGGATTCATTCAGCTAGGCTTAACCTGTCTATACTATTCCTATTTTTTATGTCATCTATTTTACTTATATAGCTAAAGTATAATATACCTATACGCGTTGAGATTGAAACCGTTTCAGGCTCTGTCTTATATGCATTTTTAGACTCTCAAAAACAACCTTTTATTGACTATGGCGCCCGAAATCACACCCATTATTGAAGAGCCTACTCTGATTGTGACCAATACCGAAACCTCATTGATAGTTGCCGATATCCACCTTGGAATCGAGTGGGATCTCTACAGGAGCGGGATCAATTTGCTCAGCCAGATGGAAAGACGACTGGACAGGATTCTTGGCTATATCCAGGCGAACTCTCCTGACAGAATCATACTTCTTGGGGATGTAAAACATAATGTTCCTCAGGTCTCCTGGCAGGAAAAAGATGAGGTTCCTCGTTTCCTTGAAACACTTGCAGAATATACACATGTGGATATTTTCCCCGGAAACCACGATGGAGGGATCGAGCTTCTTTTCAACAGGCAAAAGGACATAAGGGTTCATTCTACACGCGGTGCGGTTCTTGATGGGGTAGGATATTTTCACGGTCATACCTGGCCTGCGCCTGAACTATTGGCTGCATCTCACGTAATTACTGCTCATAATCATCCCACTGTTCGTTTTACAGATTCACTTGGTTACTCCATAGTTGAACCTGCTTGGATCAAGACGAAGTTCAATGCGGATTTTCTTAAGGGCCGTTTCGGAAACCTCAATTTTGAAAACCGTTTTCATTGGGCTAATCCTGAGCTTTTTATCATGCCAGCTTTTAACGAGTTGTGTGGGGGTGTGCCTTTCAACGAATCCATGCAGGAAGATCTTCTGGGTCCGATTTTTTCCTCGGGAGGAATTGAACTTGAGTGTGCAGAAGTATATCTGCTTGATGGGACAAGGCTCGGACTGCTTAGGAATATTCGAAAGCTGCAGCATACAAGGGTTAGAAAAAGTACTGAGAGTTGGAAACGCAGCGATTCAAAAGGCTCTACATAGGATTACTTGGCATGTAGAGAGGAATTTAGCTTTAATTATAGAGAGGATTAGGCTCCAGTTATAGGTGGGACCTTGTTGTAAAAACAGTTTTTTAGTTTAAATTTTGCAACTAATCGTAGACTTGTATAAAATAATAGCGTATAAAATAATAGCCATCTCTCTCACTTAAATTTTAGAACAAACAACGAAATTTTCTTCTATTTTTTGTCTTGGTTTTCTTTTGGAATCCGTTTAGTATTAATATTCCCGTAATATCCAAATCTTTTTAAAATTTAATGCATATAACTAATCTAAATATTTGAATGACTTAAATAACAAGTGAAAATTTGTGGAATCAAAGAGTTTCGGAAATATAATATTAATTTATATTGATAGTACTAAAATTATCCGTGGATCGCTTCTCTATTTTTCCAAAGTAATGATTAATCTACTCTGCTTAATTATAACGATGATTTAGAAAGTCCCCGAGTCTCGAAATGATAATTACTCACAGACAATTAACTGCAGAATTTAAAATTATCTTTTGTGGCCAGGAAGGGTGGAATGAACGAAAAACTGAGAAACTCTGGCATCGATATTATTGGAGATGTGCTCTGGGGAACGCAATTCTGCCAGTTCTACCAGACAAAAGAGGATTTGATGGACATAATTGTCCCTTATTTTAAAGCAGGGTTGGAGAGTAATGAATTTTGTATCTGGGTTACATCACAACCTCTGGAAGTGAAAGAAGCAAAAAAAGCCTTGAAAAGGGTCGTTCCTGATATTGATGTCTATCTAGAGAAAAGGCAAATCGAAATTATCCCTTACACCTCCTGGTATGTGAAAGCAGGGGATTTCGAGTCCGGGAGGGGTTTAAATGGATGGGTTGAAAAATTAGATGAAGCTCTAGCAAGTGGCTATGAAGGGCTCAGGACGGCAGGAAACGCTTTCTGGTTGAAAAAAGAATATCAGGATGATTTTAGTGATTATGAGAACAAAATGGACATTAATATCGGTGAACGACAGATAATCTCTCTGTGCTCATATTTTCTTAGTATGTGCAGCGCAGCAGATATTATTGATGCAGCCTTTAACCATCAATTTTCTTTGATCAAAAGGGAAGGAAAATGGGAGAGAATCAAAAATCCTGGGTGGAAAAATAAAACGGGGTGCAAACAGACCGAGAAAGCATTGCGCCAGAGTGAGCAGCGCATCGGGCAGAAGTTTGAAAATATTTTTCCGCCTGCTCGGGAAGTGGGTAAGTTGGAAATCGCTGATATCATTGATGCCCAAGCAATCCAGTCTATGATGGACAACTTCTACAAGCTTGTTCCCATTCCTATGAGCCTAGATGATCTCAAAGGCAATGTTCTGGTACGCATTGGATGGCAGGATATCTGTACAAGATTCCATAGAGTTCATCCTGAAACCTGCAAGCACTGTGTAGAGAGCGACATAAAGCTGTCGGCGGGTGTTTTTCCAGGAGAGTTTAAACTCTACAAATGTAAAAACAACATGTGGGACATAGCAACCCCCATCATAGTTAGCGGTCAGCACGTTGGCAATATCTTCTCAGGCCAATTCTTTTTTGAAGACGAGCCTCTTGACTACGAGCTTTTTCAGTCCCAGGCTAGACAATATGGCTTCAATGAGGAAGAGTACATAGCAGCGCTTGAAAAAGTTCCACGGTTGAGCAGGGAAGCAGTGAATACGAGCATGGCCTTCTTTATAACTTTTGCCAACATTATCTCGCAGTTAGGCTACAGTAATCTCAAGCTGGCTCAGTCGCTGGTGGAACGTGAATCCCTTCTGGATGCATTGCAGGAAAGTGAGGAGCGTTTCCGTTCGGTTCTTGAAAACTCTCTTGACGTGGCGTACCGTCGAAACCTTCAGACTGACAGCTATGATTACATGAGCCCAGTGGTAAAGAAGATTACTGGCTTCTCTGCTCAGGAAATAAGTTCAATGAATGCCAGTGAGACTCTTGGTCGTATTCATCCCGACGATCGTCTCATAGTTACTTCGGGATTAGCCCAGGCGTGCAATACTGGTTTTGGGACTCTGGAGTACCGGTTTAAACACAAAGACGGCAAATACCGATGGTTCTCCGACCATTTTACGGTCAATAAAGATCAAAATGGCAGTCTCCTCTTTAGCGGAGGGATTGTCCAAGACATTACGGAGCGCAAAAAAGCAGAAGAAGCTCTAAAAAAAGCACATGAAAATCTAGAAGAAAAAGTTAAAGAACGAACAACCGAGCTTGAGAAAGCTTACAATTCATTGAAAGAAAGCGAGAAAGGTCTTGCCGAAGCTCAAAAAATGGCTCATATTGGAAATTGGGAGTGGGATATTGCAACCGATAAAGCCTACTGGTCTGAGGAAATGTATCATATTTTTGGACGTGACCCTCAAGAATTAGCACCTTCTTACAATGAGTATTTGGGTTACATACATCCCGATGATCGAGACTTTTATCGTAATGCCCTTAAAAAAGCTGCAAAAGGAGACCTCTTTGTTATCAATTACAGGATTGTCTTAGCAAATGGGGAAGAGCGTATAGTCCATCTAAAATCTGAATTCATCTATAATGATGAAAATCTTCCCATTAAAATAAAAGGAATAGTTCAGGACATTACTGAAGGCAAAAAAGCTGAAGAGAAAATACAAACACTGTTGAATGCAATAGAATCATCGGAAGATGCTATTATAACTGAGTCTCTTGAAGGTATTATTACAAGCTGGAATAAGGGTGCAGAGCAGATTTATGGTTATTTAACTGAAGAAATTCTGGGAAAAAATGTCTCAATCCTTGAGCCAGATAATCTCAAAGGGGAAATAAAACAGTTAATTGGAAAGATTAAACAAAAAGAAAAGATCAGGCATTACAAAACTCTACGACGGAAAAAAGATAGTACCATAATAAACGTTTCAATAACTCTTTCTCCGGTTTTTGACGTATCTGGAAAGCTTGTGGCTATCTCATCTGTTACTAGGGATATTACTAAGATGAACAGAGCAGAAAAATTACTGGCAAAAGCTGAAGATGCAAGAAAAAAAGAAATTCATCACAGAATCAAGAACAACTTGCAGGTAATCTCTTCCTTGCTGGATCTCCAGGCTGAAAAATTCAGAGATGAAAAGGTGCTTGAAGCTATCAAGGAAAGTCAGAACCGAGTTATATCTATGGCTCTCATCCATGAAGAACTATACAAAGGAGAAGGAACCGATACATTAAACTTTCCTGAATACCTTAAAAAGCTAGCTGAAAATCTTTTCCATACTTACAGCCTCAGTAGTAAAAATATTAGCCTATGCATGGATCTGGAAGAAAATGCGTTCTTTAATATGGATACTTCTGTCCCATTAGGAATTATTGTTAATGAATTAGTCTCAAATTCCCTCAAACATGCATTTACCAAAGATGAAAAAGGGGAAATCCGAATTAAGCTTTGCAGAGAAGAGATTAATGACGAAACAAGTAAGTCTCTTTTTAGTCTGATAGTTTCAGATAATGGAAGAGGAATTCCTGAAAATTTAGAAATTGGAAGTCTTGAATCACTCGGGCTGCAATTAGTAGGCATCCTTGTTGACCAGTTAGATGGTAAAATTGAGCTTAAAAGAAACCAAGGAACTGAATTCAAAATTATTTTTAATATTGTGGAAAATCCTATGTCTATATACTTATAGTGAAAAATCCTAAGTCTATATGTTAATAGACATAGATCCTTTTTGCAATACTATAAAAGTCTGATAACAAATTCATGAAAGCAATTTTTCTCAGGAATTAATACCGATTTCACTAGTAATTTCATTAATATCTGGGTTCGTTTTCTCAATGTTTATATAATATGCATGGATGTATGGAAAAAATTAAATGTCAAGACTTAGGCTAATAAACAGTCGTTATTCTTGGCATTCGGACTTTCAGCTTTCAGCCGTAGAAGTGAACAAAAAGTTCACACGTCTAAGAATTCATATATCTAAAGATTCACATCTCTCCGTAAGACCCTCCAAGATTCTTTTCTGTTGTGGGCATTCGGGCTGATTCATTGGTGGCTGATTCGCTAATTATTGATTTATTTATGGTTAACTTACTGAAAGACTTACATATGATTACTGATCGATTTATTAATCTATTATCGGTTTACTGATTAATCACTGATCGATTTACTAATCGGTTTATTTGTATTCACTTGAAGAGGATGTACTGATCCGATGAGCATGGAAATTAATAACAAAGAAATGTCAGATGATCTTGTACCGTCTGACAATGAATCTGACAATAATGATATTTCAGATAGCAGGGTCTTTGATGATTCTAAACTTGTAAAACTAAATGGCCTCAGAAACCAGGGACTTAACCCATACCCCTATAAATTTGAAAAGAATGGGGATATCTGTGAAATCCAGAAAAAATTCGAGGACTTTGAAAAGAATGAAGGATTAACGGTTAGAACCGCAGGAAGACTTTACAATATTCGCAGACTCGGAAAAATGGTATTTGCCGATCTTGGAGACCAGGGGGGCAGAATTCAGATTACTTTAAGGAAAGGAAATCTTCCTGATGAGGATTTCAAGACTTTTAAATCCCTAGTTGATTCAGGAGACATCATAGGCATTCAGGGCACACTTTTCAGGACAAAAAGGGGTGAAAACTCCATCAGTGTATCCGAATTTTCCCTGCTTTCAAAATCCCTCTGTGCCCTCCCCGAAAAATTCCATGGCTTAAAAGACGTTGAAACCAGATATAGAAAAAGGTATCTTGACCTTATAGTCAATGCTGAGAAGCGAGATATTTTCGTTATGAGGAGCAAACTTATCTCCGAGATCAGGCGATACCTTTCTGACAGGGAATTTCTTGAATTTGAAACTCCAGTACTTCAGAATGTGTACGGAGGCGCAAATGCAAGGCCTTTCACGACTTTCCATAACTGCCTTGAGCAGAAACTCTTCCTGAGGATAGCCCCGGAACTCTATCTTAAAAGACTCGTTGTTGGAGGATATGAGAAGGTTTTTGAGATCTGCAAAAACTTCAGGAATGAAGATATTGACACAACTCATAATCCTGAATTTACCATGATCGAGGTATATGAGGCTTATAGGGATTACAATGACATGATGGACTTAACCGAAGGCCTTATTTCAGAACTCGTTTTCAAGCTGACTGGCAGCTATGAAGTCAAAATGGGCGAAAACACGCTTAATCTCCAGACACCCTGGAAGAGAATTTCCATGGAAGATGCTTTAAAAGAATATGCTGGACTTGATGTCTTTTCCCACTCTCTCGAAGAATTGAAGCAAATCGCAATCGAAAACAGAATCGAAGATTACGAAAAGGCAAATACTTACGGAGAGTTCCTTTCTCTGCTTTTTGAGGGCTTGGTAGAAGACAAGCTCATAAACCCGACTTTTATATACGATTTCCCTGTGGAAAACTCCCCGCTTGCCAAAAATCACAGATCAAAAGAGGGATTTGTCGAGAGATTCGAACTCTTCCTGAATGGTTGGGAACTGGCAAACGGATATTCCGAACTGAACGATCCACTTGAGCAGCAAAAAAGATTCGAAGATCAGGATAAGAAAAGAAAGTTAGGAGACCTTGAAGCCCAGACCATCGATTACGATTTCGTAAATGCCCTCGGGTATGGAATGCCCCCTACAGGCGGCATGGGGCTCGGAATCGATAGGCTTACCATGATCCTTGTGGGCCTGGACTCTATCAAGGAAGTAATTCTTTTCCCGCAGATGAAAAGAGAAGACTAATCGGGCGGGGCTCAAAGTCTCCCGCCAAATTGTCGTTTTTTGGGAATTCTTCCCAAATCTTTTTTATTTCCAGGCAAAGACTTCTGTGTTTCAGTTATATTTTTGTTTCTTATCTATGTTCACTTCTTTGATTTCTATACTTAATTTTATGTTATGCTTATATATTTCTACGGATTTATATATTTCTTCTTAGATATTGCATGTCTAATCGTATGCTTGATTTTATAAGTTTAATTTATGCGTTTTAATCCGTATACTGTGGGCTTGATGTCCTTCCCAAAATTTTTTCTTGCCTTTTCTCCTGCTCTCAATTTTTTTCTTTCCCATTTCATTGACAATTTTCATAGAATTATTTATACTGGTGCCGACTAACACAACAATTGAATAACTTCAATTGAATGACTTAACCAAAAAATGATTACAAAAACATGACATTCCACAACATCTTCAACACTTTTGACCCCAAAATTCAGGTAGCTCTCAAAACTCTTGGCTTTACGAAACCCACAGAACCTCAGGAAAGATCATTTCCTCATATAATGGATGGAAAGCATACTCTTTTGATAGCTCCTACGGGCTCAGGCAAGACCGAATCAGCCGTGCTGCCTGTTTTTAACAGTATCCTGCAAAAGAAGACTGAAGTCAGAAAAGGAATCTCGGCTCTTTATATAACTCCCTTGAGGGCGCTTAATAGGGATATGCTTTCTCGTATTGAAATTCTCGGGCAGTTGCTCGACATCAAAGTCCAAGTCCGACACGGTGATACCCCACAAAGTGAAAGGCAGCGTCAGTCGAGAAATCCTCCGGATGTGCTAATCACTACTCCTGAAACCCTGCAGGCAATGTTTACGGGCTCTCGCCTGCGAAAGAACCTCGAAACCGTAACCCATGTGGTAATAGATGAAATCCATGAGCTTGCAGGTTCAAAACGGGGAGCTCAGCTAGCTGTTGGGCTTGAAAGGCTTGTGGAAATCTCAGGAGAATTTCAGAGAATCGGGCTTTCTGCAACAGTCGGGAATCCCTGGGAAATTGCTAAGTTCCTGGCAGGCAATGGAAGAGATTTTACTGTAATTGAAGTCGCTCTGTTGAAATTGCTTGAGTTCGATGTTGTCAACCCTCAGGTTTCAGAAGGAGGAAAGATACAGGAGAAAGAGGTTCTGGAAATTGCAAAGATAGTAGGCTGCGAGCCCGAATTCGCCTCTCACCTGCTCTGTATAAGGAAGATTGTCGAAGATAGCCAGTCTACCCTCATTTTTGTAAATACACGTCAGAGTGCCGAGGCTCTGGCTGCCGGATTTCGGAAGCTCGGAACATCCATAGGCGTGCACCATGGCTCGCTTTCTTTTGAGACCCGTGTGGAAGCTGAGGAGGCTTTCAAATCCGGAGCTCTCAGAGGCCTTATCTGTACTTCGTCAATGGAACTTGGAATCGACATCGGAAATGTTGACCGGGTGGTCCAGTATGG
>Ga0207800_1000173_pt1 | contig 22911 bp, 19 predicted proteins | sample LuqExpMetageno11_FD_187769 | JGI IMG/M metagenome (GOLD analysis project Ga0207800, IMG submission 187769) | Tropical forest soil microbial communities from Luquillo Experimental Forest, Puerto Rico - Sample 11 (SPAdes) | ecosystem: Environmental > Terrestrial > Soil > Tropical forest ... | reverse complement strand
AAGGCAAGGATATCCGCGAGCCGGTGGTGTTTCAGGGAGGAGTTGCCGCAAACAGGGGGATAGCCGCCGCGTTCGAAAGAGCGCTGGGATTCAGGGTCATTATCCCGGACGATTACGGTGTTATGGGAGCATACGGCGCGGCGCTCATAGCGAGGAAAGCCGCAGGCTCTGATACAGGCTTCAGGACCAGGTTCGCAGGTTATGATGCAGTGAAAAGAACATATAGCACGCGGAGCAGGGAATGCAGCGGCTGTGCGGGAATGTGTGAGATCGTGGAACTCCTTTCCGACGGAAGGGTGCAGGCCCGGTGGGGCGACCGCTGCGGCAAATGGTCGGTAAAACGGGAACAATTATCCAATCTTTGCGTCTAATCTCCTGAACACAGAAAATGACATTCGGAATTCGGTCCGGCATAACTCGATCAATGAGCCTGCTGCCGGATAGGAGCATATCGTTTTCTGAGGTGCAATGTGCAAAAGGAGGATTTATATGGAACGTACATTTTTAAAAGGTAAAATGAGTTTTCTGGCAATTATAATGGCAGCTTCAGCATTGGCAGTGATGACTATCGGCCTCTATTTCAGCGCGCCGGCGCAGGCTGCCGACACGACCGACAACAGAAGGACGCTTACCGTCACTGGGCAGGCCAAGGTCAATGCTACACCGGATATAGCCTATATCAATCTCGGTGTCATTTCCGAAGACAAGGATGCAAAAGCAGCGCAGAAAGCAAATGCAGCTTCAATGGATAAGGTCATTGCGACTATTAAGGCTGCCGGTGTAAAAGCGGAAGACATCAAGACCGTAAACTACTCCATTTACCCGAAATACGAGTATAACAAGGACGGCGGTATCAGCAACATCGTCGGTTATACCGTCAACAACTCGGTGAATGTGACCGTGAGGGACCTTGCCAAAACAGGGGATATTATCGACGCCGCCACCGAAAGCGGTGTTAACATGAGCAGCAGCATCACCTTCGGCCTTAGTAATTATGAAGATTATTACAACCAGGCTTTGAAGAACGCAGTACTGGCGGCAAAGAAAAAGGCCGGGACAATGGCCGGCGCGCTCGGTGTTACTCTGAAGGCTCCGATATCGGTCAATGAAGGCGGCGGGTACAGCCCTCTTATGAACTACGTATCTTACGACATGAAGGCCGGTGCGGCCAATGCTGCAACACCCATACAGTCAGGCTCGCTCGAGATAACGGCAAACGTCAATCTGGTGTACGAATATTGAAAAAACGGCAGGTAGATCCGGATCCGTTTTATCCGTGATATGCAAACGGCGGCATATTGAAAAACACCGGGTAATATTATATAATGAGTATGCAGTATTACTAATTTAATAGGGCTTTAATAGCGCTTAATCTTTAAAGAGCGGGGGAACCAATAATCCGGGGTGAATCCGGCCGAATGCACTTCGACCGGTAGGGTCAATCTCTTTCCGATCCGAATCCGTCAGCTAACCTCGTAAGCGTTGGAGGAGAGGGTGATCATTATGCTTTCGACCGCATAGGTTTGAACGGCTGCAGATAATTCTCTGCAGCCGTTTGTTGTTTATTTTCCGAATATGAAAGAAAAGGAGGTTTGATCATGATCCGAATCTGTCTGATCGGCCTGGGAAAGACAGGCAGCGAAGTGGCAAAGGTCCTGCTTTCGCAGGAGGATATCAAGCTGGTGGCGGCTGTATGCCGGCCCGACAGTTCGAAGGAAGGAAGGGACCTGGGTGAAGTAGTAGGCTGCCGCGATACCGGGATCATAATAACCGGAGCCGATAAGCTCAAAGAAGTCATTTTCAGATACAAGCCCGATATTGCCGTGGATTTTTCGAAACCGGAAGCTACCATCAGGAACGCGGTCACCCTTTCGCGAATGAGGGTAAATATGGTCATAGCTACGACAGGTTTTACCAGATTTTCGTTGAAAAGACTTTTCGTACTTACAAGAAAATATCATAACGGGATTGTATATGCGCCTAATATTACTTTGGGAGTTAACGTGCTCATGCTCCTGACCAGTATAGCTTCAAGCATATTGAATACGTACGATTTTCAGATAAATGAAGCGCATCACAACAAAAAGAAGGATATCCCCTCTGGTACGGCACTGAAAATTGCCGGGGAAATCGAAAAAGCGCTGGCGTCCTCGGTCCAAAATGAAGAAGGGACGGAGGAAACCTCTGCGAGAGCCGTACCGATAAACGCCGTCCGCGCAGGTGGTATCGTCGGCAGGCACGAAGTAGTGATAGCCGGGGAGGAAGACATGATCGAGATCTCGCACCAGTCCTTCTCGAGAAAAGCATTTGCAATGGGCGCAATACGCGCTGTCAAATATATTTATAAGAAAACAGGCTATTTTGAAATGTCGGACGTGCTGAATCTCAGCAGCGTGCTGTCAAAGTATGTGGAGAATGAGAAAGGGCGCCAGGCCAAAAGGGGCAAATTTTGTAGTGCAAAGGAGGATGGTCTGGTCGAATTCCTGACGAACTGAGAGATAACGTAAGCAGAGACGGGAACTCATTTTTGTTTCACGTGCTTCGCCTGTTCTTCCGCCTTATCCATTTTACAAGCATTGAGACCAGTTTGCCGGCGAGTTTTCCTGCGTTGAAAAGGACAAGTATGACTTCGATGAGCAGCAAGACCAGCACCATGAAGAAAATATCCTTATTGTCCTGTATCTTCTTGTTTATTTTTGTCATAAGGTCATCGGGAGGCACGATCTCGCTTTCGGGATAAAGGCCTATATTTATCTCTGTACCATCCTCAAGGACGTATTTGGCGGAGCCTGCAAGTACCGTTTTCTTTAGCGGCGGCTTCAGATCGGCTGTGGCTGTGAATTCCTTTATATAGTCTTCTCCTATCGGGTGTATATATTTCATGTCGCTCTGGCTGATCAGGTTCACTTCATTACCGTCAAGCTCCGTGGTTTTAAGGATCTCGCCCTTGGTAACAAGCGTACTTTTCCAGAAGTTGCCGAACCCGTAATCCAGCAGCGTCTGAGCATCGGTATAGAGCTTCGCCTCGGGTGCGTCCAATACGATGCATATGAGATTTATGTCGGCGCGTGAAGCCGTACAGATCAGGGTCTGCTGTTCCTTGTTGTTATATCCCGTCTTGCCGCCTTCGATGCCGCTGTAGCCCCAGAAAAGCTTATTTGGACTTGTAAGGATCTTTGCTTCTTCTCCAGGGTTGTACCATGGCCTTACCTTTGTGGTAAAGATCTCGTTGAAAGTAGTATTCTTCACAGCATAGCGGATCAATGCCGAAATGTCCTGTGCAGTGGTGTATTGGTATACATCCATCAAACCGGTCGGATTGGTGAAGTGGGTATTGCTCATACTGAGTTTGAGCGCTGTTTCATTCATTTTATTTACAAACTTTTCGATGCTGCCGGACGAAACGTTCTCGGCAACGACTGTAGCAGCGTCGTTTGCGGAAGTAAGCATTATTGCATAGAGAAGCTCGTTCATCATATATTTCGAGCCGACTTCGAGATTTAACGCTGAGCCTTCCTTACCCGCAGCTTCGGCACTCACGGTCGCATAGGCGTTAAGGTCGGAATTCTCGACGGCTACAAGGGCTGTCATAAGCTTGCAGACAGCAGATATATGAAGTTTTTCACCGGCGTTTTTGCTGTAAAGGACCTGGCCTGTTTCAGCCTCGACCAGTATCGCAGACGGGGCGCTGATCTCGGGTGCGGCTTTACTGCCTGCAGCAGAGGTATTTATGGCCTGTGGGGTCACTGCAAAGCTTGCGGTATTGATCAATACCAGCATCGTTATGATAGCAAATGCGACGAAAAGAATTCTCCTTAGCATAGTATCCTCCAAAAACAGGGGTGGAGGCAAATCATGCTTCCGCCCATTTAACGAGCCGCAGCTCGAATTTGTCTTTTAACAACGGATGATACGGCACTAAACGGAAATGATAGCCGTAATCGTCACCGCCGGTGAGATACAGATCACCTCTGTATCTGTAGGTACCCGGGGTTATTTCTTCAACCGCCTGCATAGCTGAGCTTCTTCCGGCGCATATATTTCCGGAGCCGTCCAGCGGACCGTAATATATCTCCGTACTTACATCCTCGGGTTTAAGCCCGGCAAGCCCGGCCGATATCTCGAATGTGATCCTCTCACCGTCTGCAGAAACCTGTACCTGCGTTGTGCCGCCTTTCGAAAGCGAAACGCCGGACCAGCATCCATTAACTTTCTCCTTCCAGTGCGTAAGCTGTTCGGCTGGCGTATAACTGCCATCCGGAGCCGTAAGCCTGTTGAAGGCCCGGTCTATGGCGGGTATGTAAAGTCTGTCAGTATATTCCTGCACCATTCTGTGGGTACTGTACTGCGCCGCCAGAGATGTTATGGACTCCTTCATCATTTTGACCCAGCCGGTCGGGACGCATTTTCCGTTCCTGTCATAATACAAAGGTATCAGGCGGTTTTCCAGCAATTCATAGAGTGACTCGCTGTCGGCATTGTCCTGGCAGAATTCGTTGCCGTAGATTTCCTCCGTACCTATGGCCCAGCCGTTTGAACCGTTATAGCCTTCCCTCCACCATCCGTCGAGGACACTTAAATTCAAAACTCCGTTCAGGGCTGCTTTCTGTCCGCTGGTGCCGCTGGCTTCCATAGGCATCCTCGGGTTGTTGAGCCACACGTCCACGCTTTGCACGAGGCGGCGTGCAAGTGCTATGTTATAATTCTCGAGCAGTACGACCTTTCCCTCAAAACCTTCCTGCTCGGATATGTCGTTTATATACCTGATGACGTCCTGAGCGGGCTTGTCGTCAGGATGGGCCTTCCCTGCAAATATTATCTGCACCGGCATATCGGGCATATTCAGTAGCTTCCTGATACGGTTGATATCCCTGAATATGAGCGCAGCGCGTTTATAGGTGGCAAAGCGGCGGGAGAACCCTATGGTCAGCGCAGCCGGATCGATCGTCTGACAGGGCTTCAGGCTGCCGCCAGCATTGTAGCCTGCCCGGATACGGCTGTTCACATAGTTCGCCATACTTTCCTTCAGCTTCATGTGCGCAGACCAGAGTTCTTCATCCGGTATATTTAAGACGTTATTCCATATTTCCGGTTCCCAGATGCTGTTTTCCCATCCGTTACTGAGATACTTGTCAAAAAGCTGTTTGTATATATCCGAAAGCCACGACAATGTATGTATGCCGTTTGTCACATGAGTTATCGGGATTTCGTTTTCCGGGACGTCCGGCCATAGCCGGTTGAACATATGACGCGTCACGGAGCCGTGGAGTTTGCTGACGCCGTTTCTTCCGGATGCGATGGTCATCGCAAGCGAAGCCATATTGAAACCTTCGGGGTTCCCGGGATCCTTCCCGAGTGACAGAAATTCATCCCGGCTTATGCCAAGGCTTTCTCTGAACGCGGAAAAATACGCGTCGATCGAACCGTGGCTGAAAACGTCTATGCCCGCAGGCACAGGAGTATGTATCGTAAATACGGAAGAGGCCGAAACCAGTTCAAGCGCTTCCATGAAATTTATACTGCAGCCTAGCATTTTTTCCCTGATAAGCTCAAACCCAAGAAAGGCCGAGTGGCCCTCGTTCATATGATAGGCCGAGGGGTTTATGCCGAGAGCCTTCAGTACCCTTATACCGCCGATGCCGAGGAGGATCTCCTGCTGTATCCTGGTATCGCCGCCGCCGCCGTATAGTCTGGCTGTTATCTGTCGATCCTGCTCCGAGTTACCCGGAACATCGGAATCCAACAGGTAAAGATCGACCCTTCCGGCCTTGACCTTCCAAACTGCTGAATAAACGGTCCTTTCCGGCATTTCTACACTGATCAGCAGTGGTTCTCCATTTTTATCATAAACCTGGCGTATGGGCAGTTCTTCTATATTTAGCGTACAGTAACAGGTTTCCTGGATCCCTTCGCTGCTGATTGTCTGGTTGAAATAGCCCTGCCTGTAGAACAGGCCGATCGCAGTAAAAGGTACGCCAAGATCGCTGGCTGATTTACAGTGGTCTCCTGATAAAACTCCAAGACCTCCGGAGTAAATGGGGAGGGTCTCGCTAAGTCCGTACTCTGCTGAAAAATATGCTATGCTATGGCCGGAAAAACCGGAGTATTTTTTGTTGAACCAAGTATCGCTGCTGTTGATATATGAGTCAAAATTTTTTACAACTAAATCGTATTTATTGATAAATTCCTGATCGTCCAGCAACTGGGCAAGCTTTTTGTTTCCAACGGTCCTCATTAGAGCTACCGGATTCCTGCCGGTTTTTTCCCAAAGCTCGGGATCGATCATTCTGAACATTCCGGCAGCATCGCAATTCCAGGTCCACCAAAGGTTATATGAGATCTCGGAAAGCCTTTCCAGCCTTGCGGGGATCACTGTCGGCACTGATATTCTTCCAAGGGGCTTCATCCATTTCCTCCGTATACACTGATTCCAATAAAAATAAGTATTCAGATTATAATAACATATTTTAACCAATATTTTGTTACATTTATATTAAAGATTGGAAACCAAGGTTTTTGTTCCTGTGGAAATCTTCCCACATGGGCTTAGAAGGTATCCGGATGCTGCCGCCAATATGGAAATCTGAATAAATATTACCATTGTTAAATTCGCCAAATCTGCTCAAAATACATTCAAATTACACAGGAAAAAAATTGGAGCAGAGGAAAAATAATAACTGTTATGTTTAAAAGATTCATACTATATGGAATAGCAGGGTGGGGGATAGAGATCATATGGACCGGCATCGGTTCGCTCATCAGCGGAGACATTCATCTTACCGGCCATTCAAACCTTTGGATGTTCTTCATTTACGGATGTGCCGTTTTCCTTGAACCTATACATCATGCGATATCGCAGTGGCGCTGGTTTGTCAGGGGGATGGTATGGCTGCTGCTCATCTGGACTATCGAATATACCAGCGGATTCCTGCTGCATCTTGTACTTGGTGTATATCCGTGGTATTATACGGACAAGCTTGCCATTAACGGCCTGATAACGCTTGCATATGCTCCGGCCTGGTTCATAGCAGGCCTTGTATTCGAAAGGATGCACAGCAGTCTTGACAATTACAGGATTGCATGAAATAGAGTATTGCTTTACAATAAGATGTTGCAGTTAATTTATCAGAAACAGCAGTAAAAGTGAGAGGGGTCAAAATGGAAACCACGGGGAAAACGGCGCCTAAGCGCGGAATGAAGCGCTTTGCCGCATTTATAATATTTCAGTTCGTATTTGCATGCATCACCATGCCTTTTTACGTTTTCTACGGACCTTTCAACGAGGTCAAGAGGACGGTCGTAGGTGCAGCATGGACAACGCTGAGCCATCAGTACATTGCCAAATTCTTTCTGTCGGACAAAGCCATCAATAATTTAATAGGAAGCACCTACGCAGTGGACCCGACTGAAAACGGCGAACAGCTGCAGATGCTTAAGCTCGGCAATAACCACGACAACAGGATAGAAGTGTACAATATCGACGGCGGAGATTATATAGGAAAGCTTATGATCGTGCATGATCCGACGAGGATCATCGCAGGGTATTCATCCAAGCTTCCGGATTCAGGCGAAACGACGAGCCAGATCACAAAAAACAATGGCGGGATAGCCGGGATAAATGCAGGCGGCTTCATGGACAGGGGCTGGACCGGCACAGGCGGCACTCCGTTGGGTTTTATAATCCATAACGGCAAAATCGTACAAAATCAATATAAAAATGACAGTGTCAAACAGGAGACCGTAGCTTTCACCAAGGACGGCATGTTGATAGTAGGAAAGCATTCGATGACCCAGCTCAGGGAACTGGGCGTCAAAGAGGGCGTCAGCTTCGGCCCGCCTCTTATCGTCAACGGCAAGCCTACTATAAAAAACGGCGACGGGGGCTGGGGTATAGCTCCAAGAACGGCGATAGGCCAAAAGGCCACAGGAGAAGTACTGCTGCTCGTTATCGACGGAAGGTCCATCGAGTCGCTGGGTGCTACGCTCAGAGACGTGCAGGAGATACTGCTCAAATATGGCGCAGTAAACGCGGCAAACCTTGACGGCGGTTCCTCGGCAACCATGTACTATAATGGTAAAGTCATAAACAAACCGTCGGACAAGCTGGGTGAGAGAACTGTGCCATCGGCATTTGTGGTTTCTGCGGAAGGCGGTGGCGGAAATTGAAGAAGCTGAGAAAAATATACGGGTGGATAATCGCCTCCGTATTACTCCAAACTATCATACTTGTCTATTTCAATTATGTTTATATCCCCAACCGCGGAGCGTTCCGGGCGACCATGTATGAAGTGGAAACGGCTGCCGTGAACGACCGCAGCTATAAACTGCCCGACGGGGCATCGGATATCAAGGTATCCTTTGACGGGCTTTATGTTGCCTACAGAACGTCTTCGGGCATTGAGATCGCCGATATAGACAGGAGAAAAACTCTTAAGAAGTTCAGCGCGGGCAATGGTGAGATCTCATATTACAGATGGCTCCCTGACAGGGAGATGCTCATTTACTCAGTGAAAGAGCCTGACGGAAAAAGCGGCAGCGTCAGATTGTCGACCTACGATATAGGGCCTGAGCTCGACAGAAGTTATCCGGATATAAAGGGCCTGCCCAAAGACAGCTCCATTGTCGATATAGAGCTTTCGCCCCTGACAAATATAGTGTACCCTCTGGTCAAAACCAGCGATACACGGGCAAGGATATACCAGTTCGATATCATGGACACGTTGAGGCTGATGCTGAAGACCGACCTTTCGACAACCATAAAAGAGACCATGTATTCAAATAACCTTATTTACCAGGTCCCGGGTGGCCAAATAAGGATCAGGAACGGAAAGTCGGGCAGAACGACCGGCGTTCCATTAAAAGAGGCCGGCCTGCTGCTGGCTGTTGACGATAACGACTATATCTATGCAGGTTCGCAGGACAAGAACGGCAAGCTCACAGCAATATATTACGGAAAGCCCGAACAGAGCCGGGACGAATGGAAGAAGTTAACGACAGGCCTGCCTGTATCTCCCGAAAATATCGTTGTTACAGCGAGAGGAGAAATTTATTCTGTGGACGGCACGGATAAAAACGTGACCAATCTGAAGAATTCAAGCGTCACCGGATACAAGGGAGATTTCCTTACTGTCCTTGATAATTATGTAGTTTCGATTGACAAGAGCAAATTGACGATGAAGGTTCTCAAGAAATAAATAACACACGGGTGTTTTATTGAATAAATATGTGGTAAAAATAGAATCAGTACGGGAGCCATGCTCCCGTACAACATGAACTTTCGGGAGGTAATAGAATAAATGGCTGGAGATAAGATCGTAGTATTGACAAAGAACAATTTCGATCAATATGTAAACAATTCCGATAAACCGGTCCTGGTGGATTTCTGGGCTTCATGGTGCGGGCCCTGCAGGGCGGTCGCACCTGTGATGGAGGAGCTTGCGGCGCAATATGACGGCAAGGCGGTCATCGGAAAGATAAACGTGGATGAAGAGAGCGAGCTCTCGGCCAAGTTCAGGATCATGAGCATACCGACGGTAATGCTTTTCAAAGGCGGCCAGGCTGCGGACAAGATCGTCGGCGCAAGACCTAAGAGCGATTTCGAACAGCTGCTGAACAGAAATCTGTAACGACGGTCAAAAGAGAATAAGCTTCAAAAAGCAAAAGAGGTTGTTTTGTAAACATCCTCTTTTTTGATACCCGTAAAGAAGGATTTTTATAAAATGTATTGAATATATAATACAAACTTATTTTCTGTAAAGGGGGATTCTCATGCCTGGCGAAAAACGTTTCGGAACCTCGTTCATGGGCGGCTTCAAGAAAGCCGATGTAAATGCATATATAGAAAAGATCCTTGGAGAATTCGATGACAAGCTGAAGGAAAAGGATGATGAAATAGCCAGCCTCAAGCTGCAGGGCAAGGATACCAGGACCAAATATGAGGAGCTTCAGAAAAGATCCGATCAGATAAACGAGGATAGGGCAAAAATCGCCGAAGTACTGATCAAGGCCCAGGAAAAAGCCGACCTTATGCTGGAAAATGCCCGCCTTGAAGCTCTTGAAGAGAAAAGGCAGCTTGAGGAAACCATTGAACACGACAAGGAAAAGCTCGTGGATATCCGCCAGGAGGTAAAATCACTCAAAGGCGAAATAGTAGACATGTTGAGAAAGTATGAGTCACAGCTCGGTGAAGTAGTGCGTGATGAAGAGGAAGCCGGCTGACATAAAACACTTGATTTTGAAAGTGAAGGCTGTTATAATCTTATCTAATCAAATACTTTATGCGATGAGTGGGAAGAGTATTCTTGTGGATTTCACAGAGAGCCGGAGGCTGGTGCGATCCGGTAAATGAGCAGGAAGAAGGCAGCCCGGGAGCATCGCCTTAAAAACCGGCGGGGATATTGACCGTATCTCGCGGATAAAGGCTGACGTTACCTCACGTTACAGAGGATGGGTATAAATGTACCCGTAAAGAGAACGCATTTGCGTTAATCAGGGTGGTACCGCGGATAACTCCTTCGTCCCTTACAAGGGATAGAGGAGTTTTTTATTTTATAATTTTTTAAAAGGAGAGGATTATTATGGAAGAAATTCTGGAGATTCTTGAAAAAAACGGACGTGCGAGTGTTGAAGAAATAGCGCTCATGCTGGACAAGAGCGTTGAAGAGGTACAGGCGGCAATAAGGAAACTTGAAGAAGATAACGTTATAGTCGGTTACAATACACTCATCAACTGGGAAAAATCAAGCAAGGAAAATGTAGTAGCTCTTATAGAAGTAAAGGTTACTCCGCAGAGAGGGCAGGGCTTTGACAAGGTGGCGGAACGCATTTACCGGTACCCTCAGGTGAAGGCCTGCTACCTGATGTCGGGCGGGTTCGACCTGACGGTAATCATTGAAGGCAAAACCATGAAGGAAGTTGCATTGTTCGTAGCCGAGAAGCTTGCGCCGCTCGAGTCGGTCCTCAGTACTGCCACACACTTCGTGCTTAAAAAGTACAAGGAAGAGGGAGTCATCTTTGAAGAAAAGAGCAAGGATGACAGGGAGGCTTTGATATTATGAACATAGCTGAGATGATAAAGCCTAATGTAAAAAATATGCCGCCTTCCGGGATCAGGAAGTATTTTGACCTTATCAACGAGATGAAGGATGCCATCTCGCTCGGAATAGGAGAACCGGATTTTGTTACGCCCTGGAGCATAAGGGAAGCCGGCATTTATTCACTTGAGAAGGGGCATACGCATTATTCCTCGAATTCCGGCTTCATTGAGCTGAGAAGGCAGATATCACATTATGTGGAACGCAAATACAATGTGATGTATGATCCTGCAAAGGAGATCATAGTGACCGTTGGTGCGAGTGAGGGCATAGATATAGCGCTCAGGGCCTTGGTCGGCCCGGGCGACGAAGTGATAATACCCGAGCCCAGCTTCGTTGCATATAAAGGTTGCACTGCTTTTACCGGGGCTACGCCTGTACCCATAGAGCTCAAAGCAGAAGATGAATTCAGACTGAAACCCGAGCAGCTCGAACGTGCAATGACGAACAGGACGAAGGTCGTTATTCTGCCGTTCCCGAACAATCCGACCGGTGCGATCATGACACACGAGGATATGAAAAAAATTGTTGATGTGCTCAAGGATAAGAATGTTATCATTATTTCGGACGAGATCTATGCCGAACTCACGTACAGCGGAAAGCACGTATCGTTTGCGAGCTTCCCTGAGATAAAGGACAAAACGATCCTGATAAACGGTTTCTCAAAAGCGTTTGCAATGACAGGCTGGAGGATAGGCTATGCCTGTGCCCACCCTGTTCTGATCGAAGCGATGAACAAGATACACCAGTATGCGATCATGTGCTCCCCGACTATGGCACAGTACGCAGCGTCCGAAGCGCTTGCCAGCTGCGATGCGGAAGTGTATGCAATGGTCCGGGAGTACAACAGGAGAAGACGCGTCATGGTGGACGGTTTCAGAAAGGCAGGATTGGACTGCTTTGAACCACTCGGCGCTTTTTATGTATTTCCTTCCATAAAGGCAACCGGAATGACGTCAGACGATTTCTGTGAAAAGCTATTAATGGAGGAAAAGGTACTGACTGTACCCGGTTCCGCTTTCGGAAGCTGCGGCGAAGGATTTATCAGGGCAACCTATGCCAATTCCTATGAAAATATCGTTGAAGCCATGATAAGGATAGGCCGGTTTGTAAAAAATCATAGGAAATAGCATAAAGCCTTTTATTTGTTCCGATTATTTGCTATATTATATTGCATAGCATTTTTAGTTTTTGTACGGAGTAAAAAGGCGGATTATCGATGACGGGTGGGAAATACATAGTTGCATCGAAGGATAATGCGATACAGATCACTGTCCGTAACATACTGAACCCGTGCGGATACGTTTTTCTCGAACATTGCAGAGATACTCTCACGCTTCTGAGGCTTGTAAGGAGTTTTCATCCAGATCTGATTTTAGTGGATGCGGCAATGCAGCTTGGGGAACTGAGAAGCACGCTTGAGACTGTTGACGACGAGATGCTGTGCGCAATTATCCTTCTGGGCGATTATAACGATCCTGCGATCAGTACGCTCATGGAGAAATCCAATGCGATCAGTTCATGCCCTAAACCACTCAGAAGGGAACTTCTGCTGCATACGGCAGATATGGCCGTCATGAATTACAAACGTGTGCTTGCCCTGGGATCGAAGCTTCGGCAGATGACCGACAATTATGAAAGCAGGAAACAGGTAGATGTAGCAAAAGCGTTGCTGATGGAGCATGAAGGCCTGAGCGAAAAGGAAGCCTACGAAAAAATGAGGAAGAGAAGCATGGACGAAAGACTGACCATGCGCACCGTGGCCGATCTGATCATTCACTCGTACAAAGCTGAAGGTTAATGGATTAATGCTATTCATACATCGTATATATTGAAGGAGATGATTAAGATGCTTGAACTGGAACAATTCAAACTTGATATTGAAAGCCTGGGCAATGCTATCGTCGAAATGGGGGCTTCACTTTGACATCCCCAGACTGAAGGTGGATATCGAAGAGCTTGAACAAAAATCGGCAGAACCCGGGTTCTATGATGATCTCGAGAATTCCCAGAAGGTACTGCAAAAAACAAAGACCTTAAAAACAAAAGTAGAGCGTTATGAAAGAATGGCGGCCGACCTTGATGATCTCAGGACTCTCAACGAGCTTGGCATGGAAGAGGACGACGCCAGCGTTATCCCGGAAATCAGGGAGGGGCTCGATAATCTCAAAAAGGTTTACGAGAAACTCCGGCTGGAAACCCTGCTTACAAAACCTTATGACAAGAATAATGCGATACTGACGCTTCATGCGGGGGCGGGCGGCACGGAAGCCCAGGACTGGGTCCAGATGCTGCTCAGGATGTATACACGCTGGGCGGAGGCGCACGATTACGAGGTCAGGATACTTGACTGCCTCGACGGCGACGAAGCCGGCATCAAGAGTGTGGCAATCAATATCATAGGTGAAAATGCTTATGGCTATCTGCGTTCAGAAAAAGGCGTGCACAGGCTGGTAAGGATCTCGCCCTTCGATGCATCGGGCAGGAGGCACACTTCATTTGCATCCGCAGACGTTATGCCTGAGCTTGACGATGAGATCAAAGTTGACATCAACCCTGATGACCTCAAGATGGATGTCTACCGGGCAAGTGGAGCAGGCGGGCAGCATATCAACAAAACCTCATCAGCTGTGCGTTTCACGCATATACCCACGGGAATAGTCGTTTCGTGTCAGACTGAAAGATCGCAGTTCCAGAACCGCGACACCGCTATGAAGATGCTGAAGGCGAAACTGATGGCGCTGAAGGAACAGGAACACAAGGAAAAGATCGAGGATCTCAAGGGCATACAGATGGAAATAGCATGGGGCAGCCAGGTACGGTCATACGTTTTCTGTCCGTACACACTCGTCAAGGATCATCGTACCGATGTCGAAATGGTTGATGTAAACGGTGTTATGGATGGTGACTTGGACAAATTCATCGATGCTTATCTTGTTGCGGGGAATTGATACAAAGCTTATTGCGCCAGCATATAAGCCACATTATTATGCTGCGCAGCAATTTCGCTATGTTCCATGGAAAAAAAGCCGGTCTACTCGACCGGCTCATAGTCCATGACATTGTTATCCAAATCATAATATACCTTGAACTGTCTGGTTCCGGCCTTACCATGCGGACCGCCGGAAACGGACAGCGTGAGGATGAATGTCCCGGTATCAAATTTGTAATCACCGGCATCAATTGCCTTAATGCTGTATTTTTCCTCGATTTTACGGATCACATAATCCATAGGGATAAAGTTGCTTTCCGGTATGAATATACTTGTCACAGGATTCATGGACATCAGTATGAATCCTGTGACATTTGTATTTTGTTCGTATGTAAAGATGCGGTATGGGAGCTTTTTCTGCCTGTAGATGTCGAGATCCCTGAACGTATTGTCACCATATATGTAGACGCGTGTGTCCGAAGAAAGCATCGACCTTACATAGAGACTGCATTCGTTTATATAATCCTCCCGATTGGCGATCCTTTTGGTCTCCCACGAAAGTGCGGCCTTGTCCTGAGATACATTTACCAGATAGACATGTGTAAGTTCAACAGGAAAGTTCTCATCTTTATATTGTATTGTAATAAGCATGTTTGACTCGTCTTCGGTCTCGGAAAGTATCTTTTTACCCACATACTGCTGCAGCAGACGGTCAGCTTCACTGTGAAGTATGTCGCGTTTCAGGATCCGGTCGATGAGCTCGACCTGTCCGCCGGAGTAATCGAGCTTAATCTTGTAGTATCCGCTGTTTTGCGAGCTTTCTGCAGTAACAAACATCGTATTATCGGGCTGTATCTTGCCTACCGAAGATATTTTGAGCTTGGGATCTATCTTGTCTTTGAGGTATTTCTCCGCTAAAACAAGTTTTCTGTTGCGGGTCTCTCTCAATGCTGCTCTTTCCTGAGCTTCAGCAGTATTCTCGAGACGGAAGGAGGAGGCGACTGCATTCAGCAGGCTGTTTGTTTTGACATCGCTGAAATATCCGCTTTCAGTCATGTATTCCGCACTTGTGATGAACATCGAGTACATTTTTTTACCCTTCAGGATATCTACCGAGTAACAAAGCCTGTTCCTGCCATTCTCATCTATAAATGCGCTCAGTCTGTAAATGGTCGAAATGGGACCATCTATAATGAAATCGGAAAAGAGCAGTTTTGACGATTTGCCTGCGAAGGACGGTTTGTATCCTATCGTAATGTCCGACCGGCTGCTGACGGAATTTCCTCCAACGCTCCTTGTTATGTCTGTAAAGCTTGCAGAGTCTATGATTCCGCTTTCCTGGAAAGTAACGTCAAGTGCGCCGGACATTCCTGGTACTACAAGGCGGAGCCGGTCATACGAGATATCAGTCGAAACGTCTTCAAGATTCCATGTTTCAGGGTATTCAAAGCTGTACCCTTCTTCGCTGTTCAGATATTTATCCATGGGGATATCTTCGGCGGTAAAGTTGTTGCTGCCTGAAGCTGGCTGCTTATAACGATCAAATCCGGCCAGTATTTTCTCCAGCTGCCTGACAATGTTTTTACCCGGCTCGGCGTACGCACTTGTCAGTTGAAGTTTATAAAGCTTCTTGCCGTTTTGGATGTAATAATCATAGTAATATTTCTTTATGCCGTTTTCCAGTCTCGTATAGTAAACAAAGTTGAAGCGATTGTTCCCGAAATAAGAGGAACCGCTCTTCTGAATATTGATGGAAGCCAGAGATGATACACGGAAGCGTGTGATGGCGTCTTCCGCCCCGTTGCCGTTGAGAGGCTCGGAGGTTACAGAAAATATCAGGTTCGGGCTGATCTTGAAGCTGTTGTATGAAAAAGCCCCCCCGAGGCTGTTCTGTACAAACGGTTTATACGTATAGGGAATATGGATCCCATAACCTGCGGTGGCATCTTCAAAACTGATGTACGTCGGGTCCGCCTGGGATTCCGCAGGATAGATGCCAAGCTTCGCATCCTCCGTCAATGATGCGCTGTAGAGTATGGAAGGAGCCTTGTATTGGGCCGAGGCGCCGGTTATTTTGACTTCCGAAAGGACGTATGCTGCGTATGATGCCGCAATAGTGCCCAGATTTTCTCTGGGTATCGTAAAACGGATCATTTCTATCGTATTAGTGTCGCGTATCGGGATAATCAGATCGAGGTGCGATTCTTCGCTGTGTTTGAGTCCTTCGAATACTGAGATGTTGTAAAGGTATACTCCGCAGCCCTCTATTCCAAACAGTGTGTCGGCGCCCTCATAATAAATATGGAGGGCGGTTTCGGACTTCTTTCCTGAATTGCTCAGGTAATTTTCGTTATACTGGTTCTCAAGTGCTCTTATATAGCTCTTCTTAAGTGCGAGAAAATGGCTGAACAGTTGATCTTCCGTCAACGTATAGTCATTGAAATATCCGCGCAGGAAATCATAGGCATCCTTATCCAGCGTTTCGGAGCTTATTTCAGTGCTTATCCCCGTCATATCGTCAGTAATATATCTGGTCCCGTTGTCAGGTTTGCTATTGTCTGTTGCAGCCGTTGTTGGGACAGCAACTGAAAGCATCAATATTATAGACAGCAGTACCGCTGCTGATTTCTTCATTATGTAAATCACCCTGAATTTATCATAACAGACAAAACTGTGTAATACAACGGATGTCAAATACTTGACAAACACTTGTAAAACTAATGAAATAAAAGTGCTTTGCAGATGAGTTATGTGGTAATATATAAACATCAAAAACGGGGAGTAAAAATATGTCGGAATTAAAAAACACAACTTCAATCAAGCTTGAAAGTCTGAAAAACATATTAAAGGAAATGGGAAGTGTTGTCATCGCTTATTCCGGCGGAGTGGACAGCACCTTTTTGCTGAAGGTCGCGGCAGATGTATTGGGAGAAAATGTCGCAGCAGTTACCGCAAGATCTTCGACCTATCCTACCAGGGAATTCAATGAAGCAGCGGAATATATAAAAAAACTCGGAGCAAGGCACATCGTTATCGACTCGGAGGAACTTGACATAGACGGTTTTTCGCAGAATCCGGTGAACAGATGCTATTACTGCAAAAAGGAGCTTTTTACCAAAGTAAGGGATATTGCTTCACAAAACGGTATAAAATATGTCGCAGACGGTTCGAATCTGGATGATCTCGGCGATTACAGGCCAGGTCTGCAGGCTTTGGGAGAGCTTGGCATCATAAGCCCTCTCAGGGAAGCCGGACTTACAAAAGATGAGATAAGGGAACTGTCGAAGGAAATGGGACTGCCTACATGGGACAAACCGGCATTTGCCTGCCTTGCATCAAGGTTCCCTTATGGTCAGGAGATCACCAGGGAAAAGCTCAACATGATAGAGAAGGCGGAGCAATACCTGCTGGATAGCGGATTCAGGCAGGTACGCGTAAGGTATCACGGCGAGATCGCGAGGATAGAAGTAGCCCGGACGGAACGCAGCAAGTTTTTCGATCTGGATCTGATGGACAAGGTGCATGCCAAGTTCACCGAGATAGGGTTCAGATATGTGGCGCTCGATCTCAAGGGTTACCGGACCGGAAGCATGAATGAGACAATTTTGAATAAGTAATGGATTGAGTGAGGGGATAATATGGATTCGGATGCCATCAGGAGTCTGCTCGAAAACGTCAAAGACGGCAGCACCAGTATTGACAGCGCGCTTTCGGAATTAAAGCTGCTGCCTTTTGAAGACCTGGGCTTTGCAAAGGTCGATCATCACAGAAAGCTAAGGACAGGTTATCCTGAAGTCATCTACAGCCCGGGTAAGACTGTGGATCAGATCAAGGCGATCGCAGCCCGCCTGATGGAAAAAGACAACAATATAATGGCGACAAGGGCGGGCAGGGAGGTTTACGATGGTATCCTCGAACTGACGTCTGACGCTGTCTATTATGAGGCGGCAAGAATAGTCGTAGTGAAAAAAAGAGAACCTGTATTATCTGAAAAGGTCATAGCTGTAGTAACCGCAGGGACATCAGACATCCCGGTCGCGGAGGAGGCGGCGGTAACAGCCGAGACCATGGGCAATACCGTCAACAGGATATACGATGTCGGGGTTGCAGGCATACATAGATTGTTGTCCAAGGTCGAAGACCTTACACAGGCAAATGTTCTCGTTGTAGTAGCAGGAATGGAGGGCGCGCTTGCCAGCGTAGTCGGGGGACTGGTGGACAAGCCGGTGATAGCCGTGCCTACGAGCATTGGCTATGGTTCGAACTTCGGCGGCCTTTCGGCGCTGCTTACGATGCTCAACAGCTGCGCAAGCGGGATAGGCGTAGTCAATATAGACAACGGTTTCGGCGCAGGCTATCTTGCAAGCATGATCAACAAATTGTGATTATATTAGCGTAAATTCCAAAAAGGAGAAAATGGATGAAAATTTTGTATTTCGACTGTTTTTCCGGCATCAGCGGCGATATGACCATTGGAGCCCTGCTTGACCTCGGCATCGACAGGGATGTATTTCTGAAGGAGCTTTCAAAACTTGACCTGGATGGATATAGAGCAGAGATAAATACAAAAATAGCGATGGGTATCAGCGGTACGGATTTCAATGTCGTATTGACCGACGGCGATGACGGCGAATGCAGCAGCGATCACAATGCCGGCCATGGGCACGGTCATGAGCATGGACATATACACGACCACGACCATACAGACGGGCATTCACATGATCATGATCATACGGATGGACACATGCATGCCAATTCTGAAGACTATGCGCACTACCACGAACATTCGCATTCCGGTGCGGAACGCAACCTGCCCGATATTGAACATATATTTGAAACGAGCCGCCTCAGCGGCTTTGTCAAGGCTTTCAGCAAAAGGGTCTTCCGCGAGATCGCCGAGGCTGAAGCCAAGGTGCACGGTAAAACTGTTGATGAAGTGCATTTCCATGAAGTCGGAGCTGTGGATTCCATAGTCGATATAGCCGGCACAGCGATATGCCTTGAGCTTCTGGGAGCGGAGAAGGTCGTAAGCTCGGTATTGCACGACGGCAGCGGTTTCATACATTGCAGGCATGGCATCATACCCGTTCCGGTCCCCGCAGTAATGGAGATGCTCTCGGGAAGCGGTATACCACTTGTTTCCGAGGATGTAGCGACGGAACTGGTGACTCCGACAGGGATGGGGCTTATCAAATGCATGGCTTCGGAGTTTGGAGCACGTCCTCCAATGACGGTGGAGAAGACGGGATATGGTCTCGGAAAGAGGAATACAGGCAGGCTAAATGCATTGAGGATCATATTTGGGGAGCTCTATGACGATAAATCCTGCGGTAATGACGGGATAGATGCGCGCAATGGCGGAGCATCGGAGCAAAGTGATGAAAAAATAACACCTGTCGCAGAGGTTACGATCCAAAATGACGAAATCGCTGTGCTTGAGACAAATATGGACGATGTTTCCGGTGAAACGCTCGGTTATACAATGTCGAAGCTCATGGATGCGGGAGCGCTCGATGCATTTTACACGCCCATATATATGAAGAAGAACAGACCTGCCTATATGCTGACCGTCCTGGCAAAACCGGGCACGGAAGACATTTTTGCTGATATAGTGTTCCGTGAGACGACCACATTGGGCATCAGGACCCGATATGTGAAACGTCTCTGCATGGACAGAAAGATACTGAATGTCAGTACTCCATATGGTGATGCCAGGGTAAAAGTCGCATCCTATGGAGATATGAAGAAGGTATCCCCCGAATACGAGGACTGCAGAAAAATTGCGGAGAAGTCCGGACTTTCGCTGTCAAAAGCCTGTTCGATCGTTACTGAAGGTGCGGCAAAGCAGTATGGTATATAATAAATTTTCCGAATATTTGCTGAAGAGATACGGAACAAAGGTTTACAAGCTGCCGGTCAACATTCCCTCCGGCTGCCCGAACCGGGACGGGACCTGTGGCAGCGGCGGCTGCATTTTCTGCGGGGAGGAAGGAGCCGGCTTTGAGATGCTGCCGGCCGATATGGGTGTAGCCGAGCAGCTGGAAGGAAACGCCAGATATATCGGAGAAAAATACAAGGCAAAGAAGTTTATTGCATATTTTCAGAACTACTCAAATACATATCTTCCGTTTCACCTTTTTGAAGAATACATGGAGGCAGCCTGTATCGACAATACGGTTGCGCTGTATATTTCGACTCGTCCCGACTGTATAGATGATAAAAGGGTGGAGTTTCTCAAGGTACTGAAAAGTAAAAAAGGCGTCGATATAGTGATCGAACTGGGTCTCCAATCGGTCAACAGCCGGACTCTGAGATGGCTGAACAGGGGACATGGCCTCGCTGAATTCGTGGACGCGGTACAGCGTATAAAAAACAGGGAGCTCGGCGTCTGCGCGCATATGATAAACGACATGCCGTCGGATGAAGCGGAGGATGTTGCAGAAGGCGCAAAATTCCTTTCCGCCCTCGGTGTGGATCAGGTCAAATGCCATTCGCTCTACATCCTGGATAAAACGCCTCTTGCCGCGGTGTTCAGGCAAGGCGGCTTCAAACCGCTGAGCATGGAGGATTTTATCAGCAGGACGATCCTTTTCCTGGAGTACCTCGATCCAAAGATCGTAGTACAGAGGCTTATCGGACGGGCTCCGCAGGCCAGGACGCTTTTCTGCAACTGGGATACGAGCTGGTGGAAGGTGCATGAAGCCATCGAGGAAAGGATGCAGTCGGAGGGACGTTATCAGGGACGACGGTTCGATTATATCAATGGACCGGCGCTCAGACGGGCAGGATTCAGGTAGAACTCGGAAAACGAAACAAAAGTACCGTCCCTTTATTTAAATAAATTTGTCAACACTGACGTTTACAAGTTTTTTCTGCTTGGTTATAATAGTCATAAAAAACAGGAGATTAGGATATGAATAATGAACTGGTCATCGTGCTGGATTTCGGAGGCCAATACAACCAACTGATCGCAAGAAGGGTCAGGGAGGCGAACGTATACTGCGAAGTCCTCTCATATAAAACTCCCATTGAACGTATAAAGGAGCTGAAGCCCAAGGGTATCATCTTCACCGGCGGACCGGCGTCCGTGCTCGATCCGGGTGCTCCGTTCTGCGACAGCGGTATCTTCAGCCTGGATATCCCGATCCTTGGAATATGCTATGGTATGCAACTCATGAGCGTAATGCTCGGCGGCGAGGTCGGAAAAGCGGATCAGCGTGAATACGGCAAAATGAATGTAGAGCTGATACCGGACTGCAGCCTGTTCAGCGAAGTTGAAACAAGTACTACCTGCTGGATGAGCCATACCTATTTCGTTACAAAAATGCCTGAAGGCTTCAGTAAAGCCGCTTTTTCAACCAATTGTCCCACCGCCGCCATGGAAAATCAAAAACGCAAGCTTTACGGAGTGCAATTCCACCCCGAAGTCATGCATACACCGAAAGGAAAGGAAATACTGAACAATTTCCTTTACAGAATATGCGGCTGCAAGGGCGATTGGGTGATGTCCTCGTTCGTGCGTCAGTCGGTCGAAGCGATCAGGGCCAAGGTAGGAAACGGCAAGGTACTGTGTGCTCTATCGGGCGGAGTCGATTCTTCCGTGGCTGCAGTCCTCATGAACAAAGCGGTAGGTAAGCAATTGACCTGCATATTTGTCGACCACGGACTTCTCAGAAAATATGAAGGCGACCAGGTGGAACAGGTCTTCAGGAAGCAGTATGACATAAACCTGATACGCGTAAATGCGGAGGACAGGTTCCTGGGAAAGCTCGCCGGTATCGAAGACCCGGAAAGAAAGAGAAAGATCATAGGCGAGGAATTTATCCGTGTATTTGAAGAAGAGGCAAAAAAGATAGGAAAAGTAGACTACCTTGTGCAGGGGACCATATATCCCGACGTTATCGAAAGCGGCCTCGGCGATGCAGCTGTTATCAAAAGCCATCACAACGTAGGCGGACTGCCCGATTATGTGGATTTCAAGGAAATAATCGAACCGCTCAGGAATCTTTTCAAGGATGAGGTAAGAAAGGTCGGAGAGGAACTTGATATCCCGTCGGAGATAGTCTGGCGCCAGCCTTTCCCTGGCCCGGGCCTGGCTATCCGCATAATAGGAGATATCACGAAGGATAAGCTTGAGATACTGAGGGATTCGGATCATGTTTTCCGCAGCGAGATCGCGGCTGCCGGTCTGGACAGATCTATTAACCAGTATTTTACAGTACTCACCGGAATGAGGAGCGTCGGAGTCATGGGCGACGAACGCACCTATGATTATACGCTGGCGCTGAGAGCCGTGACGACTACCGATTTTATGACTGCAGACTGGGCGAGGATCCCTTATGATGTGTTGGAGAAGATATCCAACAGGATAGTCAACGAAGTCAAGTATATAAACCGTGTTGTTTACGATATAACCAGCAAGCCTCCGGCGACCATCGAATGGGAATAATGGCAGAGGAAGTGTTTATATGGAAATCGTCAGAAACCTTATAAAAGGGGTAGTAACAGGGATCGCGACGCTGGTGCCGGGGGTCAGCGGCGGAACCATGGCAATAATACTCGGGATATACGACCGCCTGATCCATTCGGTCAGCTCCATATTTGAAGACTTCAAGAAGAATTTTCTATTTCTCTTCCAGGTTGGATTGGGCGGAATTCTAGGCATACTGCTTTTCAGCCGGCTTATGGAAAACGCCATGAATACCATACCGTATGTGATGCAGTTCCTGTTCATCGGGATCATAATCGGGGGCTTGCCGGTTTTGTACAAAAAATCGGTATCGGTGGGAAAAGGAAATATTGCAGATTATATTTTTCTGATCATCGGTTTTGCAATAGTGCTGCTGATGTCGTCGAAACCGCAGGCTATTGTGAACCTCGCGACTG
>Ga0207800_1000170_pt1 | contig 23158 bp, 17 predicted proteins | sample LuqExpMetageno11_FD_187769 | JGI IMG/M metagenome (GOLD analysis project Ga0207800, IMG submission 187769) | Tropical forest soil microbial communities from Luquillo Experimental Forest, Puerto Rico - Sample 11 (SPAdes) | ecosystem: Environmental > Terrestrial > Soil > Tropical forest ... | reverse complement strand
AATTCAGGAACTAATCTGATAATTGAACTATTTTCTCTCCTTATATAGAGGAAAGTTATCCACATCTCAGGTGAAAATCATTTAACAATTACCTATAATAAATTTTCGCTCACCTTAATATGATTTTACAAGTAGAACGGTTAAGGAGCGTAGCGATAAAGCCGTTTTACTTGCGGCAACACGAGCCGCAGTGGTTTTGAAAGCTGAGCCAGAGGTCTGTAATCCTATAGGTAGCTTGTACTAACCTAATGTTAGTGTTACAATAAATCAGAAAGGAAATAGACCGATGAACATAATTTTCTTATCTGAAATGGCTGACAAAGCATTGATTGAATATATGAAAGCCAGAGGAGCTGTTGTTCTGGTTCCTAAGGATAATCGATTTGACCTAAGAATTAGCAGTCATCCGGATCTTGTAATATCGATTATTGATGACACTTTAATCATTGATGAAAATGCTCATAGCAATATCTATAAGCAATTAGATGCCCTGGGAGTTCCTTATGTAATTGGAAACTCCAGACTTGCTGCAGTATATCCTGAGGATGTCACCTATAATGCAGTTATCACAAAGGATTTCTTAATTCATAATTTTGACTATACAAATCCCCTTCTATTACTGCATAGCAAGTATAAGCATAAGAAACTAATTCCTGTCAAACAAGGCTATACCAAATGCTCTACTGCGGTAGTGGACAATGATATCATAATCACCAGCGATCAAGGTATCTATAATGCTGCGAAAGATTTTATAAACATACTTTTGATTCAACCGGGACATGTATTCCTTGAAGGCTATGATTTTGGTTTTCTGGGAGGCGCCAGTGGAAGTTTTGAGGACACGGTGGTATTTCACGGAGATCTCAGTAAGCATCCAGACTTCTTAAGGATTAAATCCTTCGTTGAAGCAGCACAAAAAGAGCTTGTTTATTTTAAAGAATTCCCTTTAGCCGATATTGGTTCCATCCTTGTTTTCAGACATCAAGAAAGTAATATCAAGGAGAACGCAAGCAACCGAAAGCATGTTAATATCCCAATTTTTATATCGCATGAGGGTTGTCCCAACGATTGTGTTTTTTGCAATCAAAGAAAGATTACCGCAAAGGCTCAGGCAATGACCATCGATGAGATTTCCGAGCAGATAATGACATACTCTTCCACACTGGATGATACGACATATATTGAGCTGGCCTTCTTCGGGGGAAGCTTTACAGGCATAGATGCCCATCTTCAGGAGAGTTATCTTAAGTTAGCTGCTGAATATAAAAAGGCAGGAAGAATACACGCCATTCGTCTGTCAACCAGACCGGATTACATTTCCCGGGACATTCTTGACAGACTAAGACGTTATGGGGTCGATACCATTGAGCTTGGGGTTCAATCCTTAGATGAGGAGGTTCTTAAAGCGTCGAACCGTGGGCATCTGGTTTCTGATGCCTATCAGGCAGTGGGATTGATCAAGGCTTACGGCTTTCAACTGGGGATACAATTAATGGTGGGATTACCGGAGGATACAAAGGAACGGGCTATTCTTTCAGCAAAGCTTACGGCTTTATTAAAACCTGAATTTGTTCGTATCTATCCAACACTTGTGATTAAGGAAACAGAGTTGTTGAACCTCTGTCAACAGGAAAAGTATCATCCGTTATCGATAGAAGAGGCAGTTGATTGGACGAAAGAAATGTATAAGGTATTTTTAAGGAACCAAATACCGGTTATTCGAATGGGCTTACAACCGACTGATCTTATTGCGGAAGGAAAAGAGGTCCAATATGGCCCCTTCCATCCTGCCTTTCGGCAGCTTGTCGAAAGCGCTTATTTTTTAGATCTTATCGAAAGCAAATTAAGTACAGAAAATTCTATCATAACTAGGGCTTCAAATATAAAAATCCTATGTAATCCAAAGGATTTATCACAGGTGATTGGTCATAAACGCAGGAATATACTTGAACTTGAAAAAGAGTTTCCACAGATTCAAGTTGTACCTGATGAATGTATCAGACCGATGACGATTAAAATCTTGTTATAAGGAATTTGCTAATGTCATTTCGTAAAGTGATTGTCAGTAGACGCATTAAAGAACAGAGTAAGTAGATATTTGAACCGCACCCTGTCAAGTAGACAGTGAAAAAATAACAAACAGTTTTATTATTTAAACTGTCTACTATAAGGAGAGCATATTAATTGTACCCTGCTCTTCCATTATTAGCTCATTATTTACCTCATATATTTATTTCAAAAGTAACCACAGCCCCTGTTTGGCTTGGCTTATTATAATATGTTATGCTACCGTTATATTTTTCTGCAACATTATTGGCATAATTCATTCCCAGTCCGTAATGCTCTTCACTTCGTTCGGATTTCTCCGTATAAAACTGATTCTTTGCATACTTTAATGCTTCACTGGTGAACCCTTTCCCATAATCCTCTATCTCTGCGATAAACTTATTCTCAAAATATTTAAATCTCAATTCTATCTTTCTATTTGAAATTGTATGTTCTGATGCATTTTTAACTAGATTAACCACTGCTCTTACTATGGAATCTTTATTAACAACCACTTCTCTATCTGATACTGTATTGTGACCTAGAAGTTCTATGCAATTTATCTTACAAAGGGCTTCACTTTCAGTAATAATATCAGTTATAACTATAGCCAAATTAGTCTTTTCTTCCTTGTCATCTGACAGATTATTTTTTGTTTCATCAATCAATAATTTTAAATATTTCTCTATTTTATCAGAATAATTATTGATTATTTCAGCAAATTGATAGATTTCGGCTATATTATCTTCTTCCATAATAAGTTCCGAATTACCTTTTATTATGGTAAGCGGCGTTTTTATATCGTGTGCAAGTGCAGAAATGTTGCCTTTTCTTTTCTGTTCCGTTTCCCACTCTTTTTTTAATGATTGTGATAAAGCAATTTCCATATCATAAAGGGAAACTAAGATGTCGTTAATTTCTTTAATCCTAGAGTTTTTCTGCTTTATATTAAGTTCTCTTGTTTGAATCTGAGCTATTTCCTCAAGAACCGGTCTAAATTCCTTTTTTAGCTTTTTATCAAAAAGGAAAGCATTGTTTATAATAATTACAGCAAAAATTAATATAAAAAGAACAATAAGCATTAACTCTAATTTAGGAAAAAGCTTATGTAACGCATCTGATGAAAAATGTGCCGCTATATCATACTTAACAACACAATATCCATTTGCTCTTTCAATCAGAAAATAATGGTCATTAGCTGCATTTGCATCCTTAATCAATACTTTTGCGCCATCTACAACATCCTTGCTAAAATTACCTGATAAATAATTACCGTTAAAATCAAACAAACCATATTTGCATGTATGTGGAATAAGTGATTTGTCAAAAGGCTCACTCCCTGATATTGTATTTTTATTTTGTTCAAGATAATGTTCAGAATAATTTGCAGGTAAGATGAAACCACTGTTAAGTCCAATATTGAATAATAATATAAACGCAATAATTTCAAGGAGAATGCTGAAAGATAGCATTAATATCTGCTTCAAAAAAAGCCAAAAGAGAGTATTCGATTTATACTTTTTCAACACCATTTATATCCTATCCCCCAGACTGTTTCAATCGGAACCTCACCGAATTTTTTCAGTTTTGCTCTTATATTCTTTATGTGCTCTCTGATGGCGCTGCTATCGCTTTCACAATCAAATCCAAATACTTTTTCAATGATTTGTTCAAGAGAAAATACTTGTCCTTTGTTTTTAACCAGATACTCACATATTTCATATTCACTTTTAGTCAGCTCAATTTGTTCATGATGAAAATACAATATTTTTTCTGAAACATCCAGTACAAAATCATTGCTTATGATCCGATTATGATATTCTCTTTTTTCACGTCTTAAATGTGCATTCACCCTGGCTCTGAGCTCAGATAAGGCAAATGGCTTTTTAATATAATCATCACCACCGATGGCAAATCCTTCAATTAAATCCGCATCCATCGACTTTGCAGTTATAAAAATAATAGGGCAATCAACACTATCACGAATTTCTTTACAAAAAGTAAAACCATCGGTATCCGGTATCATAACATCGAGCAAAATCAATTCATATTTTGAAAGATTATCTTTATTCACATTTTCAGTTCTATCAAGGATATCAACCGAATGTTTATCATTTTCGAGAGCTCTCTTAATAATTGATAGAATTTGTACATCATCATCAATTGCAAGAATTTTCGCCATAATACCACCTGCTTTCCCTGATAGTATATCTTAAAATCTTATCTTTGTCTAAATCTTTCCTCGTTTGCTATAAAATGCTTCCATCCTTTATTCTTGCTTAATATTGCTTCCTTGCCAAAGATTACTCCAAATCAGGAAAATACCAATTAAAATTATTGTAATAACACCTGCTGTTATAACGCCGATTTTAAAATCCTGCACTATAGTTTTGTAAGTATTTATATCAGTATATTTCAAATTATAATAGGTAGACATTCTGATACCATATCCAAAGGGGATATAGCTCCAGATCTTATCACCTAAACCCAAATACAAAAGCGGACTCAAAAGTGTTCCAATGATACCAAAGCTAAGTGATACGCCTTTGCCAGCTATAAAGCAGATGATGTATTGTAATAAGTATAATGTAATATTTGATAGAAATAGTACGAGCGATAATTTGAAATAGACTACGGTTGAGAACTTCACAAATCCCATGATTCGAAAAACAATTCCAAAACCCAATACTGTAAATACGCTTGCAAACAATCCAAACAGGCATAATGAAATAAGATTTCCCGAATGTGAAACCACCTTGGAGTATGGCGCAGACAAAATTGTCTGGAAATTACCCGCTTTCAATTCTTGTTCGTACATCATTGATGTTGCTACAGAAATCATTAGCGGAAATGCCATTGCAACTGCTTGAATATAAACAAGCAACTTATCTGTTTCGCTCCATGGCGAGTATGAATAATAGCCGCAAAATACAGATATGCCAACAACTGGTACCAACAAATGTAAAAGTAATAATTTTGAATGTAATAGTTTGAATATATCAGCCTTAATGTTTTTATATAAATTTATCATATCATACCTCTTGATTCTCAAAGAATTTTGCAGTCATATAGGAACCTACAAGATATAAAGCTACAGTAATTACAATACCGGGTAATATGACATTGTTATGCTTCAAAGGATTATCCGCTGACATAATCAATCCATTTGGCAAAACTTTTATAATAGGACACATCAGTCTTGCAGGTATGGCAAAGGGTATCCACCAATAGCTTCCAACTCCATATACGCATCCAATTAATGAATTACAGATTACACTTACCATAATTGATAAAAACACATTCACTTTAAGAGCAATAAACATAAATAGTGGTATTTGCCATGCAAAAGTAATAAATAACAATATCCCTGCCAATATATTATCGAAAACCGGAATTTGCCTTTGAAAAACAAAACCACATATTGACGTAAATAGCGAAAATATGAAACAAGTTAGAAATAAATATATGGTAGCCGTACCTATTTTGGCATACCATAGCTGCTTTTTATTTTTAACAATCCCAAACAACCCATGTAAATTAAATTTACAATCTTTTTTTATGATTGACGATGAAATATATGTAAGGACAAAAGGCAGAAAAAGAATATACCACCAATTATAGGATGCTGTTTGAATATACGTCGGTCCCGTTAAGACAAACGATATTAGAATATTTATAACAGGTATCAGCCATACGATTACATTGTTAAAGCTGTGTTTTTGTTTTAAGAATTCTGCTTTTAGGAAATTAACCATTGATAGCTCCCTCCTTTCTGACAATATCCATAAAGAGAGTTTCAAGATTTTCTGATTTAGATAGTTTTTCCTGGTACATAAGCTTTCCATTCACAATAATGCCGATATGGTCAGCGATTTGTTCGATTTCAGACAATATATGACTTGAAATTATAACCGTAATTCCTTGTTCCGGAAATGTCCTAATAAGCTCCCTCAAATCATTGATACCGATGGGGTCAAGACCGTTTGTCGGTTCATCCAAAATTACAAGCTTTGGATTGTTTAGGAGAGCTATTGCAATTCCTAAGCGCTGCTTCATGCCCATAGAAAAATTTCCGGCACGCTTTTTACCTGTATTTTTCAGGTTTACGATTTCTAACACTTCATTTATTCTGCTATCTGACAAACCATACATTAATGTTCTGACTTTTAAATTCTCGATTGCGGTCAAATTTTCATAAATAGGCGCATTTTCAATTAAAGAACCGATATAAGCAAGATCTTTTCTTTCAAACGATTTTCCATTAAATAATATCTCGCCAGACGTAGGCTTAATCATACCTGTTATCATCTTCAGAAAAGTAGACTTACCAGCACCATTAGGTCCGAGTAAACCATAAATTGAATCTTCTTCAATTTTAACTGATATCTTGTCATTCGCTTTTTGAGCTTTAAAATTCCTGCAAAGTTCTTTTGTTTCTAATATATAATTCATAACAAATATCCTCCAAACTTTATTTGCTTCAAAGTCTAGAGGATAAGTATAAGGATTTTATAAGAATTCTAAAAATAGCAGCTATTATTTTAGATATGTTCCTCCCATATATAAATTGATAAATTGCTTCCAAACAATCTAATACTCGTACTTTTCAATCTTCTATATGTTACATATTAAAAAGCACCCTACCTGAAAGACAAATACCGAATCGTAATTTACCTTTACTATTATGAAGGTTATTCCATGGAAGAAATCGGGAAGATGTTGCATCTCAATTCTGCAATTTATCTCCTATTGAAACAGGGCATCATAATCAGTTTAACAACTTGATCATGATGCCCTGTTTCTTCTTGTTTTGTAAGGATACCTGCATTCTTTCATTGAAAGTTTCTGTGTGGTAAATGCTAAAGCCTATTAAACCGAATTCTTCTAAATTATAGTTAGTATAATAAGCTCTTTTATTTAAGCCACTGCAGTATTCTCCTTTGGAATCGGTATCAAAATCTGTAACAGGAAATAATTGTCCTGGGAAAGAACAGAAATACTCCCGTTATATTTTTCCGCCGTATACTGGATACTCTTCAAGCCGAAACCGTGATACTTCTTATCCTGCTTTGTCGTATCCGGGAGACCTTTCTGTAGAAGATAATTTTCCTCACAATAATTTCTGATGCGAATCATCAGCAGTTCATTTTCAGGGAAAATAGAAACCTGAATGATCCGTTTTTCCTTATCTTCCAGCTTACTAACACTTTCAATCGCATTATCCAGCGCATTCCCAAACATAGTGTACAGATCTACCATATTGATAAACCCAAGCTTTCTTCCATCCGCCATACAAGTCATGTTAATCTGATGTTCTTCACAATATAAGCTCTTTTCTGTTAATACTGTGTCTAAAACAGTATTTCCTGTTTTTACAGCTGCATCGTATATCCGGACGGAACGCTCCAGTTCACAAATCTGCTGCGCACGCTCCACTTCATTCATATCACAAAGTGCTGCAATCTGATGTTTGAGGTTATGACATTTTCTGTTAATCAATTCAATATTGGACTGGGAGGTTTCAAACTGCTCCTGTTGATAATGCCACAGCTGTCTGATGTAATTCAGTTCCTGCTGCAGTGCTTGTTTTTTCTCAGTATCATTTACAATATACAGAATGCTTATAAAGCCGATACATACCAAAACCCTATATGCCGTAAAGATATTAGTGATCTGTCCATGCGGTTCATATCCCAGTATCCTGAATAAGAACTGATAATCCGTTACCATATAATGCATAAGGATAATAATTAAGAATGCTACCAGCCCTTGTTTGGTAAATTGGTATTTATCTTCCTTCTGCAGCCTTCCGATCAGGAACTTTCTACATATAACAGCCAAGGCTGAGTAGATTGTCAAATTTAATACGATAGTACAAATTTCAAACCATGGATCACTGAGAGGCCGTACCACCTCCGCGGTAAATGGAAGCAGCATTCTGGAGGCCAATTCCGACAACATGTATGCCCAGCCCGTATAATAAAATGTCTCAGAAATGGTTAATTTAAAAAGTACCCTTAAGTAGAGAAAGCAGATAATAAAACGGGTTGGCGCCTGGAACGTTGTATAGGAAGGATTGATACTGGTAAGGCAATAATCAGTTAAAGTAGCAATTGCTATCATACTGACGCCCAACAAGAAGCAAAGCAGGTATTTATCAATTTTCTTCGTATTCTTTCGAATGACCAATATGGTACCAAAAAGCAACTGTGCCAGCGTAACAAACAGTTCCGCATCGGATAATCCCAGTTTAATAAGCACTCTTACCACCTCCAATATAGTCAGTTAATGCTGTCATAAAAGTTTTACGTTTCTGTCGACTGATTGGTACTTCATCTTTCCCTACGATTGCAAAATTTCCTCGAATAGATTGTACCTGAGCCAAGCTCACAAGATAACTGATACCGCATTTTTCAAAATGGCAACCCGACAGTCTTTTCTCCATATTTTTCAGCGGCTCCCTCATTGTAAATATTCCATTTTCCGTATGAATGACAATGTTATGTTTCTGGCTTTCTACATAATAGATATCTCTTACATTTACCCGGCTAACACCGTCCCCATAACTCAGCAGGATAAAATGATCCCTCTTCTTGCTGACATCGTCAATCACAGACTGCAATTCCATGGTAAAGCCATAATAATTAATTGGTTTTAACACATATGCTTTGGCCTTTACTTTATATCCTTCCGTAGCGTATTGTGCAAAATTAGTTACAAATATGATTTCAACGAAATCATCTAATTTACGAATCTCTTTTGCTGTGGACATACCATCCATTTTCGGCATTTCAATATCCATCAGAATAATATCGTAAACAGGCTTATAATCAAAAAGGAGTTCTTCCCCGTTTCCAAACGTGCTTACCTGAATCTCGTATCCTTTTTTTGTTTTATAATCCTGGATGTAGGAAAGCAACTGTTTCGTATAAATTTCATTGTCTTCAATAATGGCTACTCTAATCACGATTTTCGCTCCAATTACAATGTGCATGGAATATTATAATTCTTTACAAAATAAGTAACTGTCTGCAAGTTCGTTTTAGAGGAAATCTGCGTTAAGTTACCTAATAGATTTATCCGGATATATAGTACGTCATTAATACCATTAACAACTGTGAAATTAATAACACTAAAATATTATACGGAAATATATCACTAATTGTCAAGTCATGCGTGATTTCCTGATTTCTTATTCATTTTGTTAAAAAAGGGCATGCTGCAGTTTGCAACACACCCAATTAATAATACTTCGTGATTGTATAGATTTATTACAATACCGCCACAAGAACCATCATAATGACGGATAGAACACCCATTACAGCAGTAGGAATGCCAAATTCAGCAATCCCTTCGGGATTTTTACCGCTTGCAGGTTTTCCGATTAGTGTCAGTCTGATGATCATGAAAGCAATTGTTCCAATCGCAACGCCGTATGCGATATTAGATAAGAAGAACGTACCGGCAATCGTTACTGCAAAAGGTGCATATTCGGAGTAATTCTTCCAGTCGATATCCATACTGTGTTTGATCATGGAAAGACCTAAAATTACTAAAATAGCATCTACTATACCAAAACTGCATTCCGTTAAAAGCTGCATAACAGTTCCATAATGTCCGTACATATTGAATACAATATCGTAAGAGGGTGCTGTTGAAAATAATGCAGGAATAATCCATGCAAACATGGAAATTGCAAATCCTATGGAAGCTATTATGGAAGCAAGTCCTGATTTAGAACCATCTTGTGTACCTGCATAAGATTCTTTGCCGATAGCGATCGGAGCTGCGCCAAACAGAGGTGCTAATACATTGATTCCTGCGTTGCACATCAGAGCCAACTTCATATCTTTCTGATTATCTGCATTGAATGCATTACTGCTGGCAGAAGCTGCACGGAGGGTGGCTTCTGCATCATACATACTCATAAAGAGGAAGGTCAGCATACCTGCAACAAATAATATTACAACATTACCGCCATTTGATGTATAAGTACTGAAGTTAAAGCCCTCTGAGAATATCTTACCGAAGGAAAGATTAGCAAATACATTAGTCAAATGGTACTGCATAGCATCCTCGCTGCCGATCATCCAGAGCCTGCCCCACAGGGAATCAAGTGAAAACTGGAAGTTATGCCAGTTGATGCCTACAGCGCAGATACTGAATACCAGGAAGATTCCTGTACCGGAAAGAAGAGAATATAAATAAGGATGCTTTGATGATTTCTTATAAATAAGATAAAATACAAAGGTTAAAAGTACAGTAAGGGCACTAACTAACAATAATGGATGGAACTTATCTGTAGCATAGGAGAACTTTCCGAAGCTGACCAGACTGGAAAGGCTGGCCGTATCACTTACATTTTCCATTTCTGCACCGGTACCATATACGGAGATGGAAGAGCTTCCAACCGTAATGATACCAGACAGCTGCATAGCTACATAAACCAGTAAAAGGCCGGCTGCCGCAGGAAGTGCCTTGCGAACAGATGCGGGAATTGCCTGGAACACAAATTTGTTAACTAGAGGAACAGATACAAGTACTGCATAAGCGATAGAACTGCAGAAGCTGATTGCAAGCAGGTTATAATAGGTTAATCCGCTTCCGATTCCCATCAGGGAAATAAGTACTGTACTCAGCCCAAGACTGGATACTTGCACTAAGGGAAGTCTTGCTATCAAACCGATCATAAGGCTTCCAAGGAAAGCGATCAGCATGGATACGAAATACGTGCTTGCATAAACTTCTCCGTTTGCTGCTAGCTGTGTAGTATTAGAACTGGCAACGTCGCCGGAAATACCTAGTTTAGCAATCAGCTGCATATTCAGGAAAATGCCGCAGACGGCAATAATAAAGACGAGAATGCCGGAGGAAATCTCACTTTTCAATGAACCTCCCCTGTCAATGTGATGAAAATATTTATTGAGAAGAACAGAGATGCCGGAATGACGTTTCGCTGGCTCTTTTGATTCTGTTCCGATGATTTCTACTGACATAATAAACTCCTTATAATATTAATATTGGATGCTGATGTGAAAAAGAGCGCCCATGTCCATGCATTACTTTAATTAATCTTGAAATCTAATCGGGTAATTTCCCGTACCTTTTTCGAGATACGGGAAATTATCATATTTAAATGGTTATTAATTAACTTTAGAAGATGTTGTCTGAGTCTGACCAAAATCAACACGATCTGTATACATACCTGAAGTTGCCAAAGGTACACCCATAACCTGAGGATCCTGCCATAATGCGGACTTAGCAGCTGTGTAGGTTCCGGTAGGTGCATCAGATGTCAATGTAAATTCAACAACATCACTTACTTTGGAAGAATTGATTGTTGCATCACTAGAGACTGCCTGACAAGTTACATAATAGGTGCCTGGATCCAAAGTGTATTTATAACTATCAAATTTGGAAGCATATTGATTGTTGATCCACTTGTGCTCTCCAGCTGCATCTTCACCCCACATAATACCACCGGTTGGATGATAATTGATTGTAAGGGTACTCGTATCGACGGTTTTGGTATCAACCAAAGTTGTACAAGCCGCATCGGAATAAATATTAAAAGTAACATTTGAAGGTAAAAACTGATAAGTATACCAATCGGAAAGTGTATACCAGTCTATTACGAACTCTACTTCACTGCCGTCTGCCAAAGCCATTATTTCCGGCTTTTCCAGTGTACCGCCTACACCAAACGAAGTACTCAGCACGACAGAATCGGGAGCTGTATATCCGGAACCGGCTGCTGCAAAGGTAACCAGTTTGACATCATAAGAACCCCATCCGAATTTTGAAGTATCAATCTTGCCGGTAATTGAACCTGTTTTACCACCATTGATTCTCTTTGAGCTTGTTGTATACGTTGATGTTTCCACACCGTTAACAACAGCAAAAGCTCTGACAAAATAATAACCTGCGTTTGCATCGTTTGCTGTGAAGGAAAAATCACCTGTCTCCGTATCTAGTGTAAAATCACTAGGTGCAGCCAATACATTAGCTGTTGCCTTATCGTCGGGTGCTGTTTTATCTGTGGATGCTGCTTTTTGGTTACATGCAACCAATGAGAAACAAGCAATGAATAAAAATACGTTTAAAATAATAATTCTAAACTTTTTCATTGTATCTCCTTTCAAGAAAAAAGTTTTTATTTCTGTGGACAGGTTCTTTCCTGTCCACAGTATTGAACAGCATTAAGCTGCTTTCTTTTTCTTTCTTACGCGAACTATAATGATAGCTGCCAAAATAATTACAACTACTCCGCCTACAGATCCAAGAATAATCGCACCAACCGGAATGCTGCTGGACGCTTCTGTCGTAGCACCAATGATACCTTTACCGGCATATTGAAATAAGCAGTGTAACATTACCTGATGTAAGCTGTACTGACCATATGAAGTGGAGGTTGCGTCACCGTATGCAGCCTGAGTAGAAGCCGCATTGATATAAATACCACGATTCAGCATTGATCCCTCTACAGAAAGCATAGCCTGAGGCGTGTTATAAACATCACCGTCGGAACCATCACCGTCCGTGATCAAATAACCCTGCCATCCCCATTCTTTACGAATGATGGTGGTGTATACACCATAATGTTTCCATGACATACCAATTCTGTTCAGGGAGCCCATGATACCGTTTGCGCCGTATTCTTTACAGGAAATCTCATAAGGAAGTAAATAGATTTCGCGGATTGCCTGTTCGTTAGCCCAGGTAGTGTTACCACCACGGTTCGTATCTCCATCATTTAAAGCAAAGTGCTTGATAAATACATTGGTACCTGTGGATTGGATACCTGATACAACATTACCACCAATCTGACCAGCAATGAAGCCATCTTCGGAGTAGTATTCGAAGTTACGTCCACCGAAAGGAGATCTGTGTGTATTCATGGCAGGTGCATAAGCACAACCTACGCCAAACAGAACCTCCTGATGACCATAGGAAAGACCTTCTGCATATGCGAGAGCCGTGTTCCAGGTTGCAGCAATCGTTACCGCGCAAGGGAACCAGGTTGCACCTGCACAGGTGCCGTTTGCAGGTTCTCCAGGACCATCCTGGCACTTCTGGGCACTCTTGCCTACGGATTCAACAGCACTAACATTCCAACCGGAATTACCCTGGATTTCAATTGCTTCGTCAATCGTTGTTTCGTTTACAAGCATATCCCAGATAGCTTTACCTTCAACAGTGTTAATAGGAACACCTGTCATATCAGCACAGCTGAGTTTGTGGTAAGCACTACCGTCTGTAGGCTCTTCTGATACTACAGTCGGAAGACCGTTATCATCAAGTACTGCTGCGCCGTTCGCATCTTCAAGTACATAGTAGGTCTGACCCCACTTCTGCTCACCCAGTGTTGATGTGTCAACACCATCAGGAGTAGTCGTAGCGTAAGGCATCATGTTATTACCGTGTGCATAAATAGTCTCTGTCAGGCTTGTTTTAACACCCTTAATGTATGTTTCAAAAGTATAGTCATAAGTATTTGTACCGGTTAAATTAAGACATGCTTCAACGTCGGAGTTAAGAACTTCGTTAGCAGCCTCATCGGAGGTATGCTGCATAATAGTAGCCATTCCACCTGCAATATCACTTCTTGAAAGATAACCGTCAAGCATATTTCCGTCACCGGCTGTAACATCATCCAGTGCATTCTTTGCAATTGTAGCATCGGAGTCACGAGCACCTGCATATTCTGCATCGCTGACATCTCCGCTTTCATTATAAATGATAGACTTCTTAAGGGTTACAGCAGCTGTGTCGCTGGGAGCATTATCGCTGCCTGCATCGCCCCACTGGTGAGCGTCTGTCTGTACATTGAATTTGTAATCGCCTTTTTCAAGTACATAGCAGCCTTGGCCGAAGTTATCATAAGATGCAAGATTATCCGTCTGGAATGTAATTGTTACTTCAGCGGATTTACCCGGATCAATCACATCGGTTTTTGCAAATCCAACAAGAACAACCCTGGATTTTTCAAGACCTTTGCCCTGAATACCGAAATTATTTGTATCGGATTGATAAGGAGCCTCCATATAAAGCTCTACTACATCCTTACCTGCAACAGAACCGGTATTGGTTACATTTACGGTTACACTGTTGGTTCCGTGTGCTTTCAACTTAATATCTTTATTCTTGATTTCTTCTTTGTAAGTTGTGTAGGAAAGTCCATAACCAAACGGGAACTGGACCACCTGATTATAACCACTTGCACTACCGTTCTTGAATTTAAGAGAAGTAAAATCGGTGGAATCAAAATAACCCACAGAATCAGCCGTCTCAAAGTATCTGTAGCCCATATAGATGCCTTCTTCATACTGATAGAAGGTCTGCTGGTCCGTATATTTATTGTTATCTGTATTGTAGTATGTAGGGTTGGTTGTCATATCATATGCGTAAGTATCTACCAGACGACCGGAGGGATTGGTACGTCCTGTAAGAATAGTACCAACACCTACGACACCGGCTTCACCGGGATGACCCATCCAGATACATGCACCAACGTTGTAATCCGTGGAGTCGATAAAGCCTAACTCCATAGGAGTTGCTGAGTTAATCAGCACGATTGTATTCTTGAAGTTAGCCTTACAGTAAGCAAGAAGATCCTTTTCGTTCTGATCAAGCTGAAGATAAGTTGAACCTGTGAGTGTGCTGCCATCGCCGTCGTAATCCATAGAAGGAGAGGCACCTTCTGCACCGGAACGTGCAAAAGTTACGATTACGTAATCGGTATAGCCATCTTTAACGATGGAAGATTTACCGCTTTCGTATACATTGGAAGCAAATTCATGGATTTTATCATACTTCGTCCAGCCCACACCTGCAGGATCAGAGGCATCAACGCCTCTGGCACCGCCGCACTGAGTTTCGAGCCAGCTCCATGCATCGGGGTTAACATCCAGCCCCGCTTCTATAAAAGCATCGCTCATCATAACAGTATTCTCATCGTCTTTACCACCTGCAGAACCGGTACCACCTTCCACATAGTTATAAGACATAGATCCGAGAATAGTTACCTTTGTACCTTCTGAAAGAGGCAAAGTGTTATTAGCATTTTTCAAAAGGACAGCACCTTCCGCTTCAAGATCAACGCAGGATTGGTAACCTTCCTGATAAGCAGTATCGGCATCAATAGTTGTAGCATCTGTTGTAGCTGTTGCATCAGTTTCTGCCGCCAGAGCGAGACCGGAACCAAAAATGTTACAGTTCCCTGCAATCATAGCCACAACCAGCATTATCGCTATAATAGAAGTAACAATGCGATTCATTTTTAATTTCATAATTTTTAATTTCCTCCCGTCTTTTTACTTTAAACAATCCATTTGTTTCATCCGCTTTTGGCTATTTTCATTGCCATTTGGGGATGATCACAACGATGGAACGTCATCGTTGCCAGATTTGTCCATTTTATAGACATTTTGTGTTCCTACATTTTTGCTAATACGTGATTTAGAAGCTTCGACACAATCGCTTACTCCAGGACAAAATTGTTTTTCCTCACTTTCCTCCTCAGATTGAGTACCTAACCACGTAAAATTAGCTTATTATTTTTTCGCTATATATACAATTTTGTACATATAACACAAATAAAGTTAGCATATATTTATTATCTATAATATTTTATGGCACAATCAGTCATTTTATTGGCACTGTTGGATTATTGTTTGTATAATATATATAAACATTCCTTGCTCAGATACAAATTACAAAAGAATGATATAAAGATTTTTGCAGAACGTAAAAATTCACGTGGTGCTAAATTTCATCTCAACATTTGGAACCCGACGGTAATATCAAATATGTCTACAATTCACTATTGACATTTCCTATCTTGACTTGTAAGATTTTTCACATAAATAACTCACAAGTAAATATGTTCAAGGTGGTAAACTAATTCCCTATCATCTAGTGCAGAAGTGGTTCACTTTGATAATATCATTTATAGAAATACCAAACTAATATTTTAATGGGGGCTCTATAACTCTCAAAGCAATATCAATCCTGAGGATAATTAATTATAAATAAAATGGATAAGTTACATAGCTGATAAACCAGACTGTAACTTATCCATTTTAAATTATTCTTGATGAGTTAAATTAATTACCGTTACCTTTGGTCTAGACATAGCTTCAATGGAATAGCGAATTCCCTGTGTTCCGAGACCTGAAGCTTTGACTCCAAGGAATGGGAAGTGATCTGGTCCACGTTCTGTTTTGTTGTTAACTTGAACAGTGCCTACTTCTAATTTATTTGCTATGTAAAAAGCGTCATTGATATTCTGTGTAAATACCGCTGATTGAAGTCCATATTCAGAGGCATTTGCTATCTTAATTGCCATATCTTTATCTTTCACTCTAATAATTGGAAGTACTGGTCCAAAAGGTTCTTCCCATGCAAGCCGCATGTCAGTTGTAACATGATCAAACAACGTTGGATAAACTAAGTTTCCTTCTCTAGCTCCTCCAGCCAGTAATTTCGCACCCTTAGCTTTGGCATCCTCCATAAGCTCACATACAAAATCTGCTGCCTTTGTACTAATTAAAGGTACAATGTCAACGTCTTTTTCCAACGGATTACCACAGATTAACTTCTCCATTTTTGCTATTATTTTCTCAATAAGAAGGTCTGCTACCTGTTCTACTACTAAAATTCTTTTTACAGCAGTACACCTTTGCCCAGAATACGAATACCCCCCAGAAACAATATTACCAGCAGCTAGCTCTAAATCAGCATCTTCCAACACTATAGCTGCATCTTTTCCGCCAAGCTCCATTAATAGAGGTACCCTGCTGGTAATTTGAGATATATGCATGCCAACTTCTGTGCTTCCTGTAAAATTGATAAAATTAATACCCTTATGGGAAGTGATATAATCTCCGATTTCACTTCCTTTTCCCGTAACGGTATTTAAAACACCAGCTGGAACGCCTGCATCATGAAACGCCTTTGCCAAATATAACCCACACAAGCTTCCTTGTGTTGCTGGCTTTAAAATAACAGAATTTCCTGCCATTAATCCCGGAGCAATTTTTGATGCTGCCAAATTCACTGGATAATTAAAAGGCGAAATCGCTAGTACTACTCCTAATGGCTCTCTTCTTACAATAGATACTTTATTTGTTTTACCTCCTGGGAAACTATCTCCAGGGATACTTTCACCAGAAATATTCTTAGCGGTATCTGCAGTAAATTTGATAAAGTCGGCTGTTCTTTCTACTTCTGAGAGGCAGCTTAATCTATCTTTTGAAATTTCTTTTACCATAAGTTCTGCTAACTCTTCCTTTTGCTTAAGTAAAATTTCTGCCGTCTTATATAAAATTTCTACCTTTTCATCAGTTGCTATATTTTTCCATGCTTTTTGTGCTTGTTTTGCAGACTTCACTACAAAATCTACTTCTTCTTTTGTCATAACCGGTACACTTCCTATCACTGTACCATCGATTGGAGATTTAATCGTAATATACTTTCCACTAATACTGCCAACCCAATCACCATATACCAGATTTCTATAATAATTTTTATCATCTTTTATTAAAGTTAACATTTGATTTCCTCCTACATTTCTTATTTTTAGGTAAAAATATTACATACTTACTTTATATCGTATCTTCTAAGGTATGCCACCCTAAAACGGCACATTTAACCCTGGCGGGCATATGGGAAATATCTTTTAACGCTACCGCATCTTCCAGTATTTCAAGTTCTTCTTCATCCCTTATTTCATTTTTTATCATACCAGTAAAGGTTCGGGTCAGAAGCTTAGCTTCCTCCACTGTCTTTCCTTTGATCAGATCGATCATCATCGATGCGGAAGCCTGTGAGATTGCACATCCGCTACCGGTAAAGGACGCATCTTTTACAATGCAATCTTCTACAAACACTTCCAATTCAATTTCATCTCCACAGCTGGGATTAATTCCTTTATGGGTTTGTGTAGCGTGGGTCAGATGATGCTTATTATGCATTGAATTAGCATGTTCCTTTAAAATCTCTGAATATATCTGTTCAATTCCCAAGGCCAAGCCACCCCCTTACTTTCTTTAAACTTGTGATAAAAACATCGATATCTTCTTTGGTATTATAAAAATAAAAGGAAATGCGGCAGGTTGCAGCTTCTCCCATATACCTCATAAGAGGCTGGGCACAGTGATGACCAGCCCTGATACAGACTCCGTCTGCATCCAGTAAGGATGCGGTATCATGAGGATGCACTCCCTCAACGTTAAAGGATATCACTCCGGTTCTGTCTTTTGTCAGATGGTCTTCCCCATATATTGTAACATAGGGTAATTCCTTTAATCTAGTAAGGGCATAGGCTGTCAACTCTTCTTCAATGGAATTTATCTGCCGGTATCCCACCTGCTTTATATAGCTGACTGCTTCCATAAGCCCGATAGCTCCTGCCACATTGGGAGTACCTGCTTCAAATTTTTGAGGCAGGGGAGCAAAGGTTGCCTCCTGTTCTGAGACAAAGTCAATCATTTCGCCTCCGGTTAAAAATGGGGGCATCTTATCAAGCAGGTCCTTTTTGCCGTATAATACGCCAATTCCCATGGGACCTAACATTTTATGTCCGGAAAAAACTGCGAAGTCAATATCAAGCTCCTGTACGTCAAGGGGAAAGTGTGGAATGCTCTGGGCGCAATCCAGTACCACCGCTGCTCCTACCCTGTGAGCTTTTTCTATGATTTTCTTAACGGGGTAAATGTTCCCAAGAACATTGGAAACATAAGCAAGAGCTACAATACGGGTCCTCTCCGTTATCTTTTCTTCTATCTCTTCTTCCTTTAAATGCCCTTTTTCGTCCAGGTAAAGATAATTTAAAACTCCCTTTTTTTCCTTAATAAGCTGCTGCCAGGGAAGGAGATTGCTGTGATGCTCCGATATGGGAATCAGGACTTCATCCCCTTCGTTAAGAATACTTCTTCCATAGCTGTAAGCTATGAGATTAAGGCTTTCCGTGGCATTTCTGGTAAAGACAATTTCATCAGAGGCTTTTGCATGGATGAAATCTGCCGTTACTTTTCTTGCCTCCTCATATTTTTCCGTGGCTTTAGAGCTGATTTCATACAAACCCCGGTAGGGATTGGCATTATACTGCCTGTAGTAGTCTTCCATGACCTTAAGCACTGCCTCCGGTTTCTGTGTGGTGGCAGCATTGTCAAGATAAATCAGCGGCTTTCCTCCCGCTTCTTTATTAAATATGGGGAAATCTTTTTTATAGAGATTCGACATGATTCAACCTCTCTTTCACGTACTGAAATACCTGCTCCCTCAAAGCCTCCGAAGGAATATTATTTACAGCCGGATGGAACCAGGCTTCCAGCATTAATTTCTTTGCTTCTCCCTCACTAAGTCCTCTGGACATCATATAGAAGAGCTTGTTTTCATCTATCTTACCGCTGTTGGCAGCATGTTTTCCCGAGACATCCTCTTCCCCACACAGAATCAGGGGTACGGATACATTCTTGATATTCTTATCGAATAGAAGAGTATACTCTCCTTCAGCACCTTCCGAACCGGAAGCTCCTTTCTTAAAGTCAATAGTTCCCCTGAAGATCTTCCGACTGCTATTTAAAAGTGCTCCGTTTACTTTCATATCACTTTTGGAATTCTTCCCGTAATGATTGATGACATAATTAAAGTCAAGAGAACGCTCTTTGTCTCCAAAGTAAATAGTGTCAACCGTCAGTTCACTTTTATTTCCCCGCAAATCCGCCATGATACCGCTGACCGTATGGCTGCTGCCCAGTTCGCACTGAGTAATATTAACCTTGCTACATTCCTTGCATTCTGCTCCGATGTTACTGAAATGAATTCCACCATCAGGAAGCAGCTGTACCTGTATCAAATGTATCGTGGCATTTTTATCCGCCATTAGGTAGATTAATCCTCCGTGAAATAAGGGAGTGCCAGCTTCCCCTTCATAGGTAATGACCAAGGTTACTTCACTGTCTTCCTCTGCAAGAAGAAAGAGTTCTTCCGCTAAAGCAGGGTTCTCCTGATCTAATCTATAAGAAAGAAAAAGTGGCTCTATTATTTTCTTTCCCCTCGGTACCGTTACGGTCATTTCCCTGTTTTTATGACAGCAAATGAACGCTGCAGCCTCATCGCCCATGCCGGTCGGGGGCATATTCTCACTTTCTTTGTTATTGTGATAAGTTACTTTAATATCCTTTACTCCCTCACCGGTCAGCTCCACTCTTTTAAATGGTTTTATATCCGGTATTACTTCATTTATATTCAACTTATTAGCACCCAGCCAGCGAAAGGTTTTCACCGGCAGTTTGTTTACCTCTTTTAATTCTAATAACATAATTCACGTCACCTCATTCCTGCACACGGTATTGGTGCCTCTGATTCCTATCCAATGCTGCCTTCCATTTCAAGGCGTATCAACTGATTCATTTCAAGCGCATACTCTAAGGGTAATTCCTTTGCGATAGGCTCTGCAAAGCCGCTTACTATCATTGCTCTTGCCTCCCCTTCACTTAACCCCCTGCTCATTAAATAAAAAATGGTATCATCACTGATTCTGCCGATCTTTGCCTCATGACCGATGTCGACATTATCATTGCGGATATCCATCACAGGGATGGTATCGGAACGTGACTTAGAATCTAGCATGAGGGATTCACAGGATACAGCGCATTTTGCTCCTTCTGCTTCCTTTCCCATTACAACGGCACTTCGGAAGGTACAACATCCTCCGTCCTTGGAGATAGATTTGGAACTCATGTGGGAGGTGGTGTTCGGTGCTGCATGAACTACCTTTACACCGGTGTCCAGATTCTGACCCTTTCCGGCAAAGGTAATGCCCGTATACTCCATTCTTGCATTCTCACCCTTTAAAATACTCATGGGATAAAGATATGACACCTTGGAACCGAAGGAGCCGGAAACCCATTCCATAGTTGCATTTTTCGCAACAGAAGCGCGCTTGGTATTTAAGTTGTACATATTCTTGGACCAGTTTTCAATGGTGGAATAGCGAAGTCTTGCTCCTTCCCTTACAAACAGCTCCACACAGCCCGCATGCAAATTGCTTACGTTGTATTTGGGTGCGGAGCATCCTTCGATGAAATGCAGGCTGGCTCCCTTATCCACAATAATTAAGGTGTGTTCAAACTGACCTGCTCCCGGTGCGTTCAACCGGAAATAGGACTGGAGCGGAATCTCAACGGATACTCCGGGGGGCACGTAGACGAAGGAGCCTCCGCTCCATACGGCGCCATGCAGAGCCGCAAATTTATGATCGCCTGGTGTAACCAACTTCATAAAATGTTCCTTGACCAGCTCCTCATGTTCCCGCAGGGCACTTTCCATATCCGTATAAATGACACCCAGGCGTTTTACTTCCTCCTTAACATTATGATAGACCACCTCAGAATCGTACTGGGCTCCCACACCTGCCAGGGATGTTCTCTCTGCCTGGGGAATGCCAAGACGTTCAAAGGTGTTTTTAATGTCCTCCGGCACTTCTTCCCACTTAAGCTGCAGCTTTGTATTCGGTCTTACATAGGCTACAATATCTTCTATATTCAGGCCTTCAAGACTGGGTCCCCATACTGGGATATCCAGTTGATTGTATATTTTCAGAGCTTTCTGCCGGAACTCTCTCATCCATGCAGGATCATTTTTCTCCAGGGATATTTGATTGACGATCCCGAAGGTAAGTCCTTTAGATGTCTTAAAGGCGGCATTCACTTTATCTTTGATGTCATAGATACTCCTGTCAACATCATTAATCTGGGTCTTATTCTTAACTGCTTCCATGTGTTCCTCCTTTCCTTACCTCAGAGACAGATTCTGAAAACCCTTTTTATTCACGTCATCGATAAGGGAAGCATCGCCGGTCTTTATGATCTTTCCGTCCACCAGTATATGAACGTAGTCAATATCCAGGAATTCCAGGATCTTTGTGTTATGGGTAATAATCAAGAGGGAGTTATTTTTGCTTTTAAAAGCTTCTACTCCCTTGGATACGATTTTAACAGCATCTACGTCAAGCCCTGAATCTGTTTCGTCAAGAATGGCTAGCTTGGGGCTTAACATAAGCATCTGTAATATTTCTGATTTCTTCTTTTCACCTCCGGAGAAGCCAACATTTAAGTATCGATCCGCATATTCGCTGTTCATACCAAGGCTTTCCATGGTTTTCCCAAGTTCCTTTCGATAGGCCAAAACTCGTATGGGCTTACCCTCAACAGCAGTTTTAGAGGCCTTCACAAAACTCTCCAGGGTTACTCCGGATAATTCCTCCGGATTCTGAAAGGATAAAAAGATTCCTTTTTTGGCTCGGACATCCGTTCTCTCATATGTAATATCCTCACCTTCGAAACGAAGGCTTCCTTCCTCCACCATATATTTGGGGTGTCCCATGATAGAATAACCCAGGGTTGATTTTCCTGCACCGTTTGGTCCCATGATGACATGGACTTCACCTTTTTTAATGCTGAGATCCAATCCTTTTAAAATATCTTTGTTATCTATACTCACCCTGAGTCCACTTATTTTCAATAATTCTTCTGACATAGCATCACCTATTACCTTTCATTCCTTATAAACGAGAGCAATTTAGCTATTTATTTCCTACTATTTTAATATACATTATATTACTCGGATATTACATTTACAAGCCCCTTTTTATGACTTGTAAATAATATAAACAAATAAATAATATATTAATTGGTTTCCTCTAAGCAAGAAGGCACTTATAAGTGGCATAGTATCTAAAATCATACTTACACTATCGAGTAGGCGGCTAACCATTAATTGATTAGCTGACCTCCCATATACTTTGAATTGAAAAATGTAAGCAGAGACACATTCTGTATCTCTGCTTACAATGAATGCATTTTATTCACAGCCTGTTTTCATCGTATCATTACGTATGTAAGATAATACTGCTTCAATTAGATGCTATTTAATACATTCCCTTCTTTATTAGCATCGCACTACTGCAAGGGTCAGCGCCTAAATATCCTGGAACCTTCCAGAAATCCTGAAAATATCCCGGATCAGCCATGGCTACACCTGGCGCCAGTACTGTAAGGGATCCGTCACCAATCGTCTCATATTCAAACCATGCACGAGGAGGAAA
>Ga0207800_1000168_pt1 | contig 23227 bp, 14 predicted proteins | sample LuqExpMetageno11_FD_187769 | JGI IMG/M metagenome (GOLD analysis project Ga0207800, IMG submission 187769) | Tropical forest soil microbial communities from Luquillo Experimental Forest, Puerto Rico - Sample 11 (SPAdes) | ecosystem: Environmental > Terrestrial > Soil > Tropical forest ... | reverse complement strand
CTTGCATATGTATTAAAAACAGTAAATTTTCATGAAATGTTTGCAATAACTGCCGGATCCACAATCCCTGAAAGCCCGACCCTAACCCTGATTTCGATTTCTCTCTTTATCATCATCATAGTAGAAACCGGAAGAATTCCTGTGGACAACCCGGCAACGCATCTTGAACTTACCATGATGAATGAAGCTATGATCCTGGAACAGTCCGGAAAAAACCTGGCTTTAATAGAGCTTGCCCATGCTGTTAAACAGACAATCCTCATGGCAGTCCTGATAAACATTCTGGCTCCCTGGGGACTTGCAACCGAGCTTACCTTCGCAGGTCTTGTGGTTTCATGCCTCTATTTCCTTGTAAAAGCCAGCTTGCTTGCAGGATTAATAGGTCTCTTTGAATCTTCCATTGCAAAGATGAGGCTTTTCAGGCTTCCCGGATTCTATATGATGGCGTTTTTCTTTTCCGCACTTACCATTTTGATGGAGGTGTTCGCATGATATCTTCTTTCCTGGCAGATCCGGCATTCCTCGAAAACATAATCAGGATTCTCTTTGTATTTGTGTTAATAACTGCAGCTTTTACTCTTTCCACAAGGAATATCGCCTCGCTTCTAACCGTGTATACTATCCAGTCTTTAATGTTAGTCCTGATCTCTATGTCTCTCTACATGATCGAAGGTAGTCAAACACTGCTTGCAATAGCAGCCCTGACACTTGTGAGCAAGGTGCTATTAATCCCCATTTTTATAAACCTGATCGGGGAAAAAATCAAAATCAGCAGGGACCTGAAATTTAATTACCTGGAGCCGACAGCATCCCTCCTTGTTAGCATGGGTCTTATCTTGCTTGCCTATGTCTTCCTCTCAGGCTTTTTCGATGAGTTTATTCTAGGCAAGTTGTTTTTCATGGGGGCTGTCATAGGCTTGTCCCTTACTCTCATGGGCATGCTTGTGATATTCAGCCGAAAAAAAGTGATTACAAAAGTTATAGGATACCTGACAATGGAAAACGGGGTGCTCCTCTTTGGAATCTTTGTTGCGGATCTTCCCTTTATTATAGAAATCCTGATTGTAATAGATTTGATGATCCTTGTACTGTTAACAACTATCCTGGCAATAGGGCTTGACTCCACACGTGAAGAATACCACCAGCGCCTCCATACACTTAAAATCTGGTCAGGAGGAGAAGATCAATGATTATACTCAGTTATCTGGTAGTAGGAGCCATAGCTTTTGCCTTTATCCTGTTTTCAAAGTCTCACAAGGCAATGAATGCCTTTTTTATTCTTCACACTCTGGCATTTCTTGCAATCGGGCTTTATGCGCTGCTCACTACCGGAGTACCAGCTTTTGAGAACGGAAGCAAGTATTTCTATGTGGACCATCTCAGCATTTATGAAGTTCTGATTGCAGCTTTATTGTTCTTCCTAGCTTCAGTTTATGCAAACGGTTATGTAGAAAGCCTGATGCAGGCCCAGGAACTGCACAAGAATAACTTGAAAATCTTTTATACGGTTTTCAGCCTGCTGCTCACCACGGTGACCCTGGCTTTTTTTTCGGACAACCTTGCTCTATTCTGGATCTTTGCCGAGCTGACAACAGTATTTTCAGCCGCACTTGTGGCAATCCTATCTGCCAAAGAAAACATCGACGCTGCCATTAAGTACATCTTCATAGCCTCGGGAGCTATGCTTTTTTCATTTATAGGGCTGATTTTTCTATATACACTCTCCGGGGAAGTGCTGGGCAGTGGGACTCTGAACTGGACCGTGCTGGTTGAAAACGCAGCTCTTTTCTCTCCTAAAACGCTGACTGCAAGTTTTGTATTTCTCTTTATAGGATTTGCAGCGAAATCAGGGGTTTTTCCCTTCCATACCTGGCTCCCAGATGCCCATTCAAAAGCCCCTTCAGCAGTGAGCGCCATCTTATCAGGAGTCCTGTTAAATATAGGCATGTATGGAATTCTGCGGATGTATGCCGTTGTCAGGCAGACACAGGCCGAAAATCTGGTCTCTCAATTCCTTCTGGGTTTTGGGTTACTTACAATAGCAGTTGCGGTTCTAAATATGCTTTTGCAGAAAAACCTGAAGATGTTGATCGCTTTCTCAAGTGTGGAACATATGGGCGTGCTTCTTCTCGGAATAGGGATTGGAACACCTCTTGCTCTTTTCTGGACACTTTTCTATGTCCTTGCCCATTCTCTGACCAAAGCCTCACTCTTCTTTTCAGCAGGCATTTTGCACAGGCAATATGAGAGCAACCTTATTCAGGACATAAGAGACGTTTTTTCGCTCCAGCCCATTGCAGGCTGGGGATTCGTTATTGGGAGCTTTGCAATCGTAGGAATGCCTCCATTCCCTATCTTTTCGGCCAAATTTTTTATCTTGCTAGAAGCTTTCGGGTTTTCGAAATCCCTTGTCCTTGCAGTTCTTCTCCTCTTGGTCATCGCATCAACTGCATTTGCAAGGTTTTTAATCGAGGCTTTTACCCGGAGCTCGAAAAAGGCTGGAACCGAAGATCTGGAGACTCCAGTTTTTCCATACGTAGTCCGAAACGGCATGAAATTCCCAATTATATCCATTATTCTTATGATTCTGGCACTTGGATTTTTCTTTCCGGAACCTCTGGAAAATCTGTTGAACGAAATCGTGTATGAACTTGGATACCTGTGAGTTGGAGGCAAAGAGAAAATGAATTCAAACAAAAAAATAGCTGGTTCCCTGAGCCCGGTAGGCTTGAGATTAAAAGATAACCGCCAGATTCAGTTTAATCCTGCGGTTCTGGAAACCCGATATGCCACAGATTTAATAATTGACATTTCAGGTACAGAACTGCAAATCAGGAGGGGAAAAAATAATGAATTCTACATTCCTCTAGCGGAAGAAGAGTTTTTAAAAACTATGCCTTCATTCTCTGAGAAGGGGTTTGTGCTTTTAATCCTGTTTTGCGTTCAGGATTTTGAGGAAAACCCTGGTTTTACTCTCTTTTACATTTTCAGGATGAACGGTTTTACTGACGTGTTTGCTTTTATGCGGCATGTAGGGACGGAAACCACATCCGTTGCCGCTCTTTTTCCTTCGGCCTGCTGGTATGAACGGGAAATCCGGGATGGATTCGGAATAGAATTTACGGACGCTTTTGACAAAAGGAGACTCTTTTTACATGAGGCATATCCTGGAGGCCTTCATCCTCTTCTGAAATCCTTTAAAAACGGGAAAATCCAGGCTATTCAGAACCCAGAAGAAGCGTATCCTTTCAAACAGGTGGAGGGCGAAGGTGTTTACCAAATCCCTGTCGGGCCTGTTCATGCAGGAATTATTGAGCCTGGTCATTTCAGGTTCAGCGTTATTGGAGAGTCTATTTTCAATCTCGAAATCCGACTCTTTTACAAACACAGGGGAATCGAAAAACTTGCCGAAAGAAAGACCCCCTCTGCCTGTTTGCTGATTGCCGAAGCGATAAGTGGGGACGAAACTGTTGCCAATGCCGTTGCCTTTTGCACGGCCGTAGAAAAGATTGCGGGAATTGAAGTTCCTCCCAGGGCTAGCTACTTAAGGGGCATTCTCCTGGAGCTAGAACGCATTTACTCGCATATGGGCGATCTATCGGGTATGATTACCGATATAGGATTCCCAAGAATGACAACGCCTTTCCTCATCCTCCGCGAGAATATTTTCAGACAAAATGAATATCTCACAGGCTCCCGATTTATGAGAGGCGCTATAGATTTAGGGGGCGTAAAAAAGGAAATTTCAGGTGAAGTTCTTTCAAAACTCAGCCTTTATTTGAAAAAGTTTGTACCGCAATTTGAATCCGCAATTGCGGCTGTCCATACGTCCTCATCCCTTATTGACAGGTTCTCAACAACTGGGGTTTTGAAAAAGAAATTGATTGCTCCACTTAATCTTACCGGCCCTATTGCCCGGGCGGCTGGAGTTCCTTACGATGTCCGGCTTTGTCATCCTTATGGTATATATAAATATGTGTCTCCAAAAATAGATGCCAAAACCGCTGCTGATGTTCTTTCCCGGTTTGAGGTTAAAGCTGCCGAAGTTCTTAATTCAGCTTCCTTTATCCAGAAGCTTATATCGTCAATTCCGGATGGTGCAATCATTGCTGAGACAACTGGATTTGCAATCTCAAATATCCCGGATGGTTACGCTCTATCAATGGTTGAAGCCGCAAGGGGCCAGAACCTGCACTGGATCTATATCAGAAGCGGGGTAATCGACCGCTACAAGGTGAGGACCGCATCTTTTTGCAACTGGCAGGCTATAGAACATGCAGTGCTCGGAAATATTGTTCCTGATTTTCCCCTTATCAACAAGAGCCTTAACCTTTCCTATGCAGGAACCGATCTATGAGGTGAAACGAATGGTAAATCCACTTACATATGTCTTCCGTTCAAAAGTAGTGGAAAAATTTGAGTTTTCTGATGCTGAACTTGAGGCTCTCGGCTCCGAACTGAAAATGGAAGTTAACAAGGTTTTCGGGCATAGTCTTGCAATCCGCGAACTGGATTCAGGCAGTGACAATTCAACGGAAATTGAGATTTCAAACCTCGGAACTCCGCATTATGATGTTGAGAGGTTTGGGATCTCTTTTGTTGCTTCCCCAAGGCATGCTGATGTCCTGCTGGTTACAGGTGCAGTTACCTTGAATATGGTCGAAGCTGTTCTAAAAACCTATGAAGCTATGCCCTTTCCGAAATTCGTGGTTGCAGTAGGAGATGATGCTTGCGATGGTGGAATTTACAAAGGCTCTTATGCTGTACTTGGCGGAGTTGACAAAATCCTGCCTGTAGATATAAAAATCCCTGGGAACCCTCCCTCTCCGAAAGAAATTTTGCGAGGGATTTTTGCCTTAGTAAAGAAGGCTTCGGGATAATCTACCTAATTCCATAAAAACTAAAACTTTTTTCTAAAAAGTTTTATCAAAAATCTGGTAAAAAGATCGGGCTTATGTAAGCCTCTTTTTTGGCGAATACTGCCGTATTTTTATCATTAGGATTATATACTTTTTCAGGGAATAGGGGAAGGTATCAAAATTCTACTGCTAATAATTCAACATCAAAATTTACAGAATATTGTTTTTCTGGAGAGAAAGGACTGAAATACGGAAAAAACCGTAAAAATTCCTTTAAAGTCAAAAATGAGCTTAAAAGCAATTTTAAGGAATTATTTTGGAAATAAATAAGTGAAAAATTGACTAAAAGAATTTTCAAAAAGATATTTCTGAAATAGTAAAAAGCTAGAAAAAAGCATTTAACTTAAAAAAAGTAAATGCTTTTTGGAAAAGAATATAAAGGATCAATTGAAAAATAGCGCAGTAATGTCTCAAGAAATTCCTTCAAAGTTCTTCTGGAGGATTAAATATTTTTGCCAACTGAGTTGCTTTCTGAAAAGAAATAAGGGGGAAATATCTCTTATATATTTAATGACTTCCGGGGAAATTGATCAAAATGAAAACATCACTTATTGACCTGGCGTTTCTTTCTGAAAAAAGAAAAGATGTATTGCTCCTGCTAGAAGAAGGGCCTAAAACTGGGGACGAAATAAAAACAGCCCTCAACGTCAACTCAACGTCGATCATGCCCCAAATAAAAAAATTAAAAGAAGGGCGCCTGATAGAACAAGATGATAGAAACACCTACAAGCTCTCGGAGATAGGGGAGATAGTAGTCGAAAAGATGGAACCTTTACTGAATACTGTAAGAGTCTTTGAAGAAAATTACGATTATTGGACAAACCATGACTTTACCGCAATTCCCGAGTTTCTCCTTAACAGGATTGAGGAACTGGGGAACTATTTCATGCTTGAGCCAGACCTTAACCGGCTTTTTGAAGTACCTGAAGATTTTAAAAACAATCTTCTGGAATCAAGGCACGTAAAAATGTTTCTTTCGTATTTTAATCCTCTTCATGTTGAAATGTACTCGGAGCTTTCAAGAAAAGGGGCTGAAATGTGTCTTATCCTGACAGAACCCGTTTTTGACAGGATGAAAGCGGATTACCATGAAGATCTAAAATCTCTCATGGAATCCGAAAATGTTGAAGTTTATATCTGTGATAAAAATGTAACCCTCAAAGATGTAGTGACAGAGCGCTTCTGCTCGCTTGTGCTTTTCGATAAAAAGGGAAAATTCGACCATCAACGCTTAATGAGCTTTGACGAAAGCGCACTTGAATGGTGCGGAGAGCTTTTCTCATACTATAAAGACATGTCCATGCGATTGGAGAAATTATAACTACTCTTTTGAAGTTAAGAGGAATCTTCTTCAAGATATTTTTCGATCAAAGCTCTGAATTTGTGGATATCTATAGGTTTGGAGACATAGTCCACGCAGCCCATTTCTATGAAATGTTCTTCACTGCCTTTCATAGCATGGGCAGTAACCGCTATCACAGGGATATCTGCAGTCTCAGGATTTTTCTTAATTCTGTCGAGAACTTCAAGCCCATCCATCTTTGGAAGTTGCATATCCAACAGAATAATATCAAATTTTTTTTCAGCAAGGCACTCAAGAGCCTTTATTCCATCCTCAGCTTTAGTTACGTTATATTCGTAGAATTCCAGAAGATCCAGAACCAGTTCCATGTTCATGGGATTATCTTCGACAATCAGGATTTTTTTCATCATTACGCCTCTTCAGCATAGAATTGTTTTATCCTAATAATTAATTTTTTTCTTCCGAAAGTGCTCTTTTTCATAATAGAAATGGATGTCCCTTCAGTTCATTGTTCAATTCTTCAAGATTCTTCTCAGTGAACTCGCTGGAAGTGCATACAATCAGAGGAATGCCTTTTGTGCGTACATCGGTCTTCAGGCTGGATATAATATCAAATCACTGATTTCCGGCATCATGAGGCAAGAATCTGGATTTCAGGCTGCGGCTCTGAAAAAAGCTTTTGTAGACCTTCTCTCCCGCTGTAAACTTTGATAGCCTCAAAGCCTTCTGACTCAATCATCGAGTTCAGCAGTTCTACATTATTTTCATTATCGTCTACTATAAGAACTTTCGGATATTCAAACCAGAACTTCCGGTAATCTCCTGAGAGAAGTTATCAGTTCATTTTTTTTATCGGTTTTGTAAAGGAATATGGTGCTCCTAGGGTACTTTTCTTGACAGATTCGATAAAGCTCGAATCAAGCTTTTTTTCCCAAAGTGGTTGTACCTGAGATTTCTTTATTCTCGGGTGCATCCTATATTCCGCAGTATTTTTTGGTCAAAAGTTTATTCGTAACACTATTCAAGTAGCCTTTGACAGTATGTTGATTTTTATGTAAAATCACAAATCTCAAGAAGTGAGGTTTCTGGGAAGAATATACAGCTTCAGAAGACCCTGTTTTCATACAGTGGGGGAAATCTGACATTAAATCTACAGCAAATTTGCGAAAATGCCCAAATTGTGGGGAATATTTGAGCATATGCAGTGTTTTTAAAGTAAAACCTATGGATTGATTTGTTTCTAAAATAACTTCTCTTTTTACCACAAAAGTAAACTAACTTTACAAAATTTCGATTAAAATGAGAAAGTTTAATACTGTCACACAAATATAAATTCTTGATATTTCATATGTAAAACTTGAATGTGTGAGTGTAGACCATGAAAACTAACAAAAAATTAGCATTAATATCGGTAGTGTTGATTTTGTTTTTAATCATTATTTCATCTACTGCATCAGCTGCTACCCTAAACGTAGGACCTAAAGAAAAGTACAAGACAATTCAAGATGCTGTTAATCATGCTCACGAAGGAGATACCATTATTGTTAATTCTGGGACCTATCATGAGAATGTTAATATTACAAAAAGTAGCTTAACATTTCTTGGAAAAGGATATCCGAAGGTTGACGGATTCTATGATTATACTGACCCTTATAGTGAATTCGGACAAAGCGATATTAATATCAATGGATTCTCTATCATTAAAAAAGGAATTGATTTAGGTGGCAAAGCGGTAAGTGGTCAAATAATAAGAAATAATTATTTCAGTTCCTGTAATGCTTATATTAGTGGAGAGGTGTCTTCTGGTACTATCAAAAACAACGATTTTACAAAAGGCGGGATTGTTTTAAGTGATTCTTCTGTAGAGGTAATTGGAAATAAAATTAAGAACGCAGATATTGGAATAGTGTTGTATGAAGGAGTTGGAGGAGGAACAGTTGCAGACATTTCAGAAAATAAGATAACTGGCTGTAATGTAGGAATTAAGTTTTACGGAGCCAGTAGTTCTGATGTTTATGATAATTACTTTAACAACAAAAAGAACATACTATTCGATTCGTCATCGAGTTACAGTGCAAATTCCTGGAATACTACTAAGACTCCAGATTATAATATTGTTTTAGGACCTTACATTGCCGGGAACTTCTGGGGCTCCCCTGATGGCAAAGGCTTCTCCCAGACAGCTTCTGATAAGAATTATGACGGAATTGCAGATTCCTCCTATGCTATAAACAGTAAAAATACTGACTACTTACCTCTGGTTGCTATTAAATCTCCGGTAACTTCTTTTACAATGTCAAAATCAAAAGGAAAAGCACCATTAAAGGTCTACTTCACCGATACAAGTAAAGGAGTAAATATGACAGAAAAATGGAGCTTCGGAGACGGAGCTACTTCCACTTTAAAGAATCCATCACACAAATATACAAAAACTGGAAAGTTTAAGGTTACTTTGACGGAAACTAATAAGATAGGAATCAATTCAAAGAGTCAGTTTGTAACAGTTACTAAATGAGGAAATTATATTTCCTTTGTGGTAGGCTGTACTGTAAAAGCAATGCATCGAAATTAGAGTTTTACAGAGCTTTCAGTACACTACTATCTTTTTGTTAAGACTAAACCTTTACTCAAAAAGATAAAAAGTTGGGTATAAAATATGGTCATGTTTAGTTCATCCTTGGTTGCTCAGCTTTGATTTACCACTTAAAAAATCTGGCTGCCCAGCTCACATTCCTTCTCAGCAGATATTTTCTTAATTCATCGACTCCGAGCAATAAAACTGCAAAAGGAACAGCAATCAGCAAATATCTGAGATCGAGGGGATGAGTATTAAAAATAAGATTTGCAGACGGATTCCAAATAATTAATGCGAGAATCAGGAGTTCAGTTGCAATCCCTACCAGAACCATATGATTACTGAATAAACCTATTGTGAAAGCTGACTGGAACCGAGTTCGGGAAGCAAAAACGTTAGCAATCTGGCATATAATCACTGCTGAAAAGAAAGCGGTTATTGACTGCATATAAAGAGAATTGTTATTCGCAAGCTGCTCGCCAAAACTCCACCCCCCTCCAAAAAGTACGGCAAAGTAGCAAAAAAAGCCTGCCATAGCTTCGATAGGTCCTTTTAGTCCGTAAGCTGTAAGGAGCACTTGGGGAGTTAACAATTTTTCGTTCCTAGGTCTAGGAGGTCTTTTCATAATATCCTCTTCTCCTTTTTCTTCCCCGAGGGCAAGTGCAGGCAGCATATCTGTACCAAGATCAATTGCCAGAATAAGTTGTACTGGCATAGGAAGAGGCAGGGCAAAAAGAATGAAAGCTATATAAGGTAAGACTTCAGGAATAGTGTGAGTAATAATATATACAATGAATTTTTTTATATTGTCAAAAACAGTTCTGCCTTCCTCTACAGCATTCACAATAGTAGCGAAATTATCATCAAGTAGTATCATATCCGCAGCTTCGCGAGCTACGTCTGTTCCGCTACCCATAGCGACGCCCATATCCGCATTCTTGATTGCAGGAGCATCATTCACCCCGTCCCCTGTCATGGTAACAATCTCCCCTTCAGCCTGGAAAAGCTGTACGATTTTCAGCTTTTGTACAGGAGAAGTGCGGGCAAAGACAATGCTCGGATTTTTTAATCTTGAAGCAAGTTCTGCGTTTGAGAGTATTGCCAGCTCCTCTCCAGTAATAATCTCAAGGTTTCCAGCATTTGCAAGTCCTACATCCTTTGCGATTGATTCTGCAGTAACCGGGTGATCACCTGTGATCATGACAACTTTGATGCCGGCGGTATGGCACTTTGCAATAGCTTCTCTGGCTTCAGGGCGCGGAGGGTCCACAATTCCTATAAATCCCAGAAAAATAAAATCATCTGTATATTCCTTAACTTCTTCTGTTTGCCTGTACGCAAGGGCAATAATCCTTTCTCCTTTTTTTGCAAGGTTTAGATGACGGTCAAGAAGTTCTTGTTTTTCAGTTTCATTAAGTTTCCTGATTCCTTCTGAATCCAGGGATGAGCTACACATTTTCACGACTACTTCCGGGGCACCCTTGAGGTAAACTTCAAGGTTTCCTTCAGGAGTACGGCAGATGACTTCCATTCTTTTAGTAAGGGAATCAAAGGGAAACTCTTCGAGCCTTGGGTAATCTTTCTGGAATCTTTTTATATCCTCTATACTATTTGCAAAAACAAGAAGTGCTCCTTCAGTTGGGTCGCCGGTATACCATGGAGGTGACTCACTAAGTTCTGCATTATTGCAAAGACTTGCAACTCTTACGAAAACAGAGGACAATTTTTCAGGAGCCCATACAGGTTTTTCTATAACACAAGCTTCTTCTATTCTTAAATCTGCAATTTTTTCAGTAGCAACCTTGTTTTTACCTTCTTCTGCTTTCTGCATTGCATCTTTTTTCTGAGAGCTTAGAGGGTATTGAAGAACAAGACATTCAAAACCTAGCATCAGAGTATTAACTGCCATCCTGTTCTGAGTTAGAGTCCCAGTTTTATCAGTGCAGATGACAGTAGTCGAGCCTAGAGTTTCTACTGATTCGAGCTGTTTTATGAGAGCATTCTGTGAAGCCATTCTTCTGGAGGCAAGGCTCAGGGCAAGGGTTACTGTGGGTAAAAGCCCTTCAGGAACATTGGCAACTATAATTCCAATGGCAAAAATAAGGCTTGCAAGAAAAACATTCTGAATAAAAAATGCAAGTATGAAAAAGATTACTCCCATAATAACAGCGATTGCGGATATAACCCTTATGAAATGGTTTAGTTCTTTTCGGATAGGAGTGTCCACGCCTGAAGTCTGTTGTGTGAGAGTTGCAAGGCTCCCGATCTGAGTATTATGTCCTATCCCAAAAACGATGGCTTTCCCGTTTCCACTCTGTACCAGAGTTCCTGAAAAAACCATGTTTCGGCACTCTAACATATTTGGATGAGTACACTCTAGAGATCGAAGTTGAGGTTCGGATTCTCCGGTAATGGCTGAGTTATCAACTTTTAGAGCGTTAGTTTCAATCAAGCGCCCATCTGCAGGAACCTTATCTCCTTCCTCAAGAAGAATAATATCTCCTACAACAAGCTCTGATGCCAGGATATCTCTGACCTTTCCTCCCCTTAAAACTTTGGCATGAGGCGGAAGAAGCTGCTGAAAGCTTTCCATTGTTTTTTCAGCCTGATATTCCTGTATAAATGTAAAGGTTCCATTGAGAATTACAACGCCTACGAGAGCAATCCCTATATACAGGTTTCCTTGCCCGGCATCAAGATACTCTCCTATGAAAGATAGAATCGATCCTACAGTCAACAAGACGGAAAATAAATTCCTGAATTGCCTGAGATACTTCTTTATTATGCTTTCTTTTCCTATTTCCTCGAGAATATTGGCTCCACATTTTTTTAGTCTATTGGTAGCTTCTTGCTCACTAAGCCCGCTTTCATCAACATCTAATTTTTGAAGAAACTCTGAAAGTGGAATCCTGTTTTCGTCCCCTTGGGGAGAACAAATTTTGTCGTTACTGCCAGTTGGATTCTTCCCCATCTAATCCCCGTGTGATTCAATGTAATACAAGAATAAGAAGCTTGACATGGGTCTTGAAAACCGTCTCGAAATCTACTATCTGAGAATAAATGATGATGATGTAGTACTAGCCAAGACCTTATGTATTTCTATAACGAGGTAAAAACTTGAATAATAAAATTAGAATAAAAAATCGAACAACAAGTTCAAAATTTACGGTTGCGTTTATTTAAAAAATCCTAGAAAAAAATTCTTAACAAATAGCTTTTATAAGTTGTTATCTATAAAATATCCGCATTCTAACGCAATCGTAGGAGCCTGAGAATTGTTTTCACTCCCACGTTTTTATCTCTGTTCGGGAGAAATGGAATAAGAGATTCAGAGATATTATTAATTTTCCAGGCTAAACCTATGATTTTTAATTGTGTTTTAGGCTCTGGATTCCCATCCGGGGTATGAAACATTTTGGATTGAAAAGGTCTATATAATATTGTCAAGTAGACAATGAATTGTAATAAAAATAAATGTAAATTAATAAATTAAAAAAGGTATGACTTATGAGCGAATTTACACTCAAAACTAGACTCTTAGCTGCCCTTGAAGGCAAGCCCGTTGACAAAGTACCTGTTTGCTCCGTAACACAGACCGGGATTGTAGAACTTATGGATGAAGTAGGAGCACCCTGGCCTGAATCCCACACAAACCCTGAACTTATGGCAAAGCTGGCAATCGCCAACTATGAGCTTAGCGGACTTGAAGCTGTAAGACTTCCTTACTGTCTAACCGTTCTGGTTGAAGCCATGGGCTGTGAGGTCAACATGGGTACAAAGAACAGGCAGCCATCTGTCATAGCTAACCCCTACCCGAAAAGCCTCGAAGGTGCAGCCGTTCCTGCAGACCTCCTGCAGAAAGGCAGAATCCCAGCCGTACTCGAAGCCATTAAGATCGTTAGGGAGAAAGTAGGCCCTGATGTGCCAATTGTCGGAGGAATGGAAGGTCCAGTCACAGTCGCTTCCGATCTGGTAAGTGTAAAATCCTTCATGAAATGGTCCCTTAAGAAGACTGACCTCCTCGAGCAGGTTATGGATCTCGCTACAGAAGCTGCAATTCTTTATGCAAACGCAATGGTTGAAGCCGGTGCAGATGTTATTGCTATTGCAGATCCTGTTGCTTCCCCTGATCTCATGAGCCCTGACACTTTCAGACAGTTCCTCATGCCAAGGTTACAGAAGTTCTCTTCTAGCGTAAACTCTATAACTGTACTTCATATCTGTGGAAAAGTTAACGCTATTCTCAGTGACATGGCAGACTGTGGATTTGAAGGGCTTAGTGTAGAAGAAAAGATCGGTACTGCAAAAGAGGGAAAGGCAGTTATTGGAGACAGAGCAAGGTTAGTAGGAAACGTTTCCAGTCCATTTACCCTGCTACCTGGACCTATTGACAAGATAAAAGCTGAAGCAAAAACAGCTCTTGAGGGTGGAGTCGACGTACTTGCACCAGGCTGTGGTATTGCACCCATGACTCCTCTCGAAAACATCAAAGCCATGGTCGCAGCAAGAGACGAATTCTACGCCTGAAAAGACAACAAAATTCCTTTATTTTTTTACCGACACATTCCAGGTCTTTAAATACTTTAGAGTGCTTGGATATTGTGTCCTACTTCATATTTTTTTTAGTTTTGGCAGGTGGAGTGAAGATCTCCAGGAGCCAGGCTCTTCCCATAGGCTATGAGCCGGGGAAGACATTAGAACAAACGATTCAGTATAAATAGCTTTAGCTCTTATTCAAGCTAATACCTATCTAATATATTAAATTCATAATATGTCTGGAACGTACTTGTTAAATAAATCTTAAACTTTTTTGGAGGAGGTTAAGATATGAGAACAGGAGTTGCAATTGACCTGGGAACCAGCGGTTTTAGGGCCCAGAAAATTGACCTGGAGAGCGGCGAGATTAAGAAGACGGTCATAACGCTGCGAAATCCCCTGCCTGGAGCAAATGTAATGGATCATCTAGATTTTGCAATCCATTATGGACTTGACAAAGCTCACGGGCTCTCAGCAACAGCGGTAAAAAATATCCTTACTGAACTTGGAGTAAACTTCGCAGAAATGGAAAAGTTTTCTATCTGTGGAAATCCTATTCAGCTTTCTATTTTTCAGGGAATTCCAATAGAAGACCTTGCATACGCTGGAGAGCGTAAAAAACAAAAATATCATATAGAAGAACAAAACAGGGACGCCCGCATAATACCTCTAGCTGAGATTGAAGGATTTGAAGAAGCTGTAAATTGCAAACTGTTCGTACCTCCGGCAATTAAACACGAAGTAGGAGCCGATGCTCTTGCGCTCATTATAAAAGCCGGTATGATTGAGAGTAATGATATTGCGATTGCAACTGACTATGGAACAAACGCTGAAATGGCTCTCAAAGCAAACGGCATTATATATACAGGTTCGGCTGCTGCAGGTCCTGCTCTGGAGGGCCAGGAGATAGAATGCGGATCCATTGCTTCTCCCCACACAATCTGTGATGTGGAATTTGAGGGAGATAACCTGCGCTGCTATGTACTTGATCGGGATATGAATACCATCAAGGGAGACCTTGTAAACCCTAAAACAGGGGAAGTTATAGAAAAGGGTGAACTCACTGCAAAAGGCATCACAGGTACCGGAGTTATTGCACTTATAGAGACAGGTATGAGAAATAAATTAATTGTGCTGCCAAAGATTCAAACTCTGGATGGGATTATCCATCTCCAAGACGGAATAATATTCACAAATAAAGACCTTATCGCGGCCGGAAGAGCTATAGGGGCAATCAGAGCTGGGCATATTACTCTTTGTGCTGCTGCAGGCATAGAAATGGAGGAATTGCAGACCGCTCACATGTCAGGAGCTGCAGGCACTTATATGGATGCTGCAAAAGCCCATAAGGTGGGAATGATCCCTTATAATACAAATTATGTTTCCCAGATAGGAAATACTTCTCTGATCGTTGCCAGGGAAATCTTGCTCTCTGAAGATAGGCTCTGGGAACTGCAGGCAATTGCGAAGGAGATATTGGGCACCCATGTAATGTTTGCAACCTCTGAGGCTTTTAAGGAAGCTTATCTGCTGGAGCTTGCTTATTGGAATGAAGGCATGGCTTTTAAGATGCTTCAGAAGTTTCTGAAAAAGAAAAAACTGCCCATGATTGGGGAACCTTCTTCTATTCTTAAAATTGACCGCCAGGTTGAAAGAGATATCCCCGAACTCGGAGAAGAGGGGCTTGAAGTGCTTGAAAGGGTTGGGACTTACCTTACAATGGTAATTGAGGGATGTGAAGGCTGTCGTAAATGTGTAAAGGTCTGTCCCACCGGAGCCCTAAGAATGGACGAAAATGGAACCGTAAAAATAAGAACTGATCTCTGTGATGGTGCAAATTGTCAGCGTTGCTTGCATGCTTGTCCTGATGACAGATTTAAATGGGAAAACCTAACAGTAGCAGGAAAGTAAAAAGAGTGACTTTTTGAGTGTAAAACGAATAAAAAACAAGTGAAGGAAAATAAGCAGGGCAACAGGGAGGAGAAAACGTGCAGGTCATTGTAGTGGGGGGATTTCTTGGAAGTGGGAAAACCACCACTATTATCAATATGGGCAAATACTTGGCAGAAAAAGGGAAAAAAGTTGCCATAATTGTGAACGAGATAGGGGAAGTCGGAATTGATGGAGATGTGATAAAGAGATTTGGGTTCGATACAAAAGAAATCACAAGCGGGTGCATCTGCTGTTCCTTAAAAGTCGGGCTGAGGACAACAATGAATCTCCTTGTAAAAGAATATAAACCAGACATTATAATGATCGAGCCCACAGGAATTGCTTTCCCGCACGTTATCAAGAACGAAGTCGAGCTTATGAACCTCGGCGAAGAAGTGAAAATCGCTCCTCTTGTAACCCTGATTGATGGTAGCCGTTTTAAGCACTTGATGAAAGAAGTAAAAGAATTTGCGATGAGGCAGATAGTTGATGCGGAAATTCTGGGAATAAATAAAGTAGATCTGATAGAACCTATCCGACTTCCAATTCTCGAGGCATCGGCACAGCAACTGAATCCAAAAGCCAGAATAATCCTGCTTTCAGGGAAAGATACGGGTGAAGGCTTCGAGAATTTCATGCGAATTGTGCTCTCTGATCTCGAAGAGGTGTCCGAAAAAGCCCCGAAGGTTGAAGTAACAGGAAAAACAACCTCTGCTCTGCAGGAGACTGAAAATTCAATCGAAGCGTCTGGAGTAGGCAGCTATTCTGCGGAGTTTACGGTTGAAAAAAGAAATCTTAGTACTGAGGCTGCTAGAGAGTTGACAGTCGAGTTGATGAACACAATAAAAGCTAAGGTGCTAAAACTAAATCCCGAATTTGTAGGACATATCAAACTCTTCCTAGACAATGGGTTAGAAACCGTGAAACAAAGTGTTACAATCTATTATGAAGAGTCCCAGGAAGATGTAATCAAATCACAGGAAGGAGCTGTCCCTACACTGAAAATCCTTTCAGCGGTCTCAAATGTGGAGAAAGAAGCCGTTAAAGACGCTGTGGAGGGTTCGGTACAGGAAGTCTTTGGGAGAACGAAAATAAAAGTAGACAAAATCGAGCTGATCCATAATCACGAACATGAGCACCATGATGAATACGGACACCATGATAAAAATAAACATGGAGATCATGGACACATACAGAGAGTCTCGAGTATTGAAAAGAAAGGTTAAGAAATTAGTGAGTAAATAGGTTTTTCTTCACATTTTTTTGATTGATCTTTGTGTTATAGTTACTTAGAAAGCTATTTTAACGGCGAACAGTAATCCTATATTTATATGCAAAACGAGGCAAGGGTTCTCCATATTACCGGTACTGTACAGGGTGTAGGTTTTCGCCCTTTCATATACCAGCTTGCAAAAGCCCATGGGCTTTTTGGATATGTAAAAAATTTAGGAAATTACGTAGAAATTCTTCTAGAAGGAAATCAGGAAAGCCTTGATACTTTTCTTAAAGAACTTCCCCTAAAAAAACCGCCTCTTGCAAAAATTACGGAAATAACTACAAAAAATGTACCTTTTTCCGGATACTCTAAATTTATTATCGTACCCAGTGAATCTGGAGTTTTTGAAAACTCTATAATTCCTCCTGATACGGCTATTTGCGAACAGTGCAGGTCTGAGATTTTTAATCCTTCTTCCAGGTATTACCATTATCCTTTTACAGTATGCACAAATTGTGGGCCTCGCTATACGACAGTTCGAACCCTTCCTTATGACCGGGAAAATACCACGATGGTAGATTTTCCTCTCTGTCCGGAGTGCGAAAAAGAATATACCGATCCTCTCAATCGAAGGTATCATGCGCAGCCTGTCTGCTGTCCAAAATGTGGGCCAGAAATCTGGCTTTCGGATCCTGAAGGAAATGTACTGGTGAAAGGCTATGAGGCAATTGTATGTGCTTCGGATCTCCTTCAGAAAGGTTCTATTCTTGCTATAAAAGGATTTGGGGGGTTCCATATTGCCTGTAATGCTCGAAAGGAGGAACCTGTTAGTGAACTTAGAAGACGGTTAAAGCGTCCGGAACAACCTTTTGCAGTCATGGCAAAAAGTGCCGAGGTTGCGGAGACTTTTGCAGAAGTTAAAGGTGCAGGCAGGGAGTACCTTACGTCATATCGTCGCCCTATTACCGTGCTTTCCATGTCAAAGGAATTCAACCTGGCAGAATCGGTTGCCTCAGGGCTGCACAATATAGGAATTATGCTTCCTTATACAGGCACGCAGAATCTGCTTTTTGACTGTGTACCTGATGCTGTATATGTTATGACTTCGGCAAATCTTCCAGGAAGGCCTATGGTTGTTGAAAATAAAGAGGTACTTGAGAAACTTAATGGAATTGTTGATTATTACCTGCTGCATAATAGGGTCATTGCAAACCGGAACGACGATACGGTTATCCGAATTGTGAATGGGAGTGCGGCTTTTATCCGGCGTTCCCGGGGATTTGTGCCAGAGCCTATAGAATTACCTTTTGAAGTCGAAGCTTCTATCGGTGTAGGGGCTGAGATGAATTCTACAGTTACTGTGGCAAAAGGAAAGCTTGCCTATATCTCTCAGTATATCGGAAATACCATTCATGTAGAAACTTTCAGGTATCATTCAGAGGTTGTTAGACACCTTACTCGGCTTACCGGAATCGAGCCCCTTTATTGGGGTTGTGACCTTCACCCGGCTTTTAACACAACTCGTTTTGCGTTGAAGATGGGAGGGAAGAATACGCTTCAGGTTCAGCATCATTACGCCCACATGCTGGCACTTATGGCTGACAATTCCCTGCCTTTAGATTCTCAAATTCTCGGAATCGCTCTTGATGGTGTTGGATATGGCAATGATGGCACGGTCTGGGGAGGAGAACTCTTTGAATCTTCTTACTTCGGATACAAACGAATTGGTCATTTACTCCCTCAGCCAATGCCAGGGGGAGATCTTGCATCTAGAATACCTTCAAGGATGGTTCTGGGCATCCTTTTCGAGAAGCTTGGAAGAGCAGAACTGGAAAAGCTTCACCTTGTCTTTCCGCAAGGAGATCTGGAATTTTCAACTGTTATGAAACAGCTTGAGACTGAGATAAATGTTATCCGAAGCAGCAGTACAGGAAGAGTATTAGATGCAGCTGCGGCACTGCTTGGAATCTGCAAGACGAGAACCTATGACGGCGAGCCGGCAATGAAACTGGAATCTGCCGCAAAGAAGAGTACCCGTGTCGTGGATCTTCCTATAGTCTTCACGACAGAAAAACACTCCGGAATTCCTATGCTTGACACCACCGAGCTTCTTCTGGGAGTATATGAACTTTTCGGAAGTTACTCCCATAATGATCTTGCTTTTGCGGTTGAGGAAAGCCTCGCAACAGGAATTTCAGAACTTGCTGTATCTCTTGCCGCAAAAAAAGGACTTGAAAAGATAGGCCTTAGTGGAGGAGTTGCTTATAACGATCACATCACTTCTTGCGTTGCAAGAATTGTTAAAGAAGCAGGTTTTGAATTCCTAGCCCACCGCCAGGTTCCCTGTGGAGATGGATGTATTTCGGTTGGGCAGGTTCTTGCGGCAGGTTTGAGGACAAAATCTGAAAGTTCATCTTAATAATTTTTCTGTTCAGGGGTATTCGATTACTAAGAAAACAAATTTTTATTTTACCTTTAAAACTAAATATAAAACTTTTTCAGCCTTCCTGACTCATTTTTTGCTTTTCAGCATACATCGATTTTTAGTATTTTCATTGTACTGAAATTTGATTAGAAAGACTGGAACACAAAATTAAATAAATGATCCATGCTTAGTATAAAAGGGAGCATAAAATGGGGCTAGGTAGTGTACGCATCAGAGTTGTAACAAGCAGGGATGAAATTTCCAGTTTAGAGGTGGAAGAGAAGGCAATACACCTTGCTTTTAGACCTTCAGATCGAGATCTTTTTAGTCTGGTCAAAGCATGTCCTGGAATAGAATTACTTCAACTTCCTGCGTCTTCCTATGAAGGACTTTCCAAATTTATCAAGATGTATCTCGCTTCCTCAGGTATTCATCTTGTAAAGGGAGATGTCAGTGGGCACTGGCATGATCTTAATAATTATTTTGTAATACCTGCTTACGTGCTTGAAAAAATAAATGAATTAAAAGTTCAGGGAAGAACCGAGGAAGAAATAATAGGTGAGATTTCACATATAAGAAAAATTAGCCCTGATATGATTCTTCACTTACTTCACAGCTCATTTCTGGCATCAGGTCCAGAGCGGCCACAAATGAACAAAGTTTAATTGAAATATTTTGGTTTTACTTAAGGTTTACAGGCGTTTCCACCATTTTCTTGACGTTTTCTGTTCTTCTATCTGCCTTAATCCTTCAGATGCAAGTTTCTGCTGCATCTTGTACTTTCGGTTTTCCTCGCTAATTTTCGAAAACTCTTCTTCTTTACTAGCAAGAGTTCCTTTTAACTGCTTTATGAACTCTTCTTTTTCTCTAAGTTGGGCTGCCATTTTTTCTTCTCCTTCATAGGCTGAGAGCTGTTTTTCAAGTTTTTTTACTTTTTCTTCAGCTGTAGCAAGCAGAGTTTCCATTGTGTTTATTTTTTGGTCTTTTCTGGCAAGTCTTTCTTCAATTTTTTTCATCTGTCCAACCTTTGTAATAACCTCTTCAGCCAGGATCTTGAGATCTTTATCTTTTATGGAAATACTTTCCTCTAGTTTTTCTATCTCACTTTCTTTTGCTAAAAGTCTCTCAGCAAGGGTTTTTACGTTTTCCGCTTTTTCCTTGAGCCCTTCAGTAAGGTCGTCCATTTCACCTTCTTTTTCTACGAGTTTGGACTCAAGGCTTCTGATCTCTTCGCTCTTATCCGTAAACTTTTCTTGGAGGTCTCCCAGTTTCGAATCTTTTTCAAGGAGACGTTTTTCATGCAATTCAAGCTCTATTCTTAGCCTGTTTACCTCTTCTTCCCTGCCTGTGACATGTTCGTTAAGTTCTTTTATTTTCTGGACTTTTTCCTCAAGCTCTACTTCCAGGCTTCTCAGTTCGGGTTGTTTGCTTTCCGGCTGGGGATAAACAGAATTAATTTTTGAACTTTCTTCATTATCTTCATTCTCTTCTGAGCTAAAAACCGGAGAAATTTCATTTTCAGAAATCTGGAATTCTTTTTCTTTGGAGAGAAGACCAATCTGTCCTCGTGTATTTTCACAGATTCCAGCCCATGCAAGGATACAAGCTACCGGAGTTACTCTTTTAAATACGGTATCACCTACCTTGCAGCCGTAAACTTTGCTGGCAATATAACCTTCAAGGGTATCAAGGCCAAGGCTAGGGTCTCCCAATCTTGAATTTGTTGCGTTCCCTTTTTTTACTTTCCCGTTGTTTTCCTGTATACAGTTGACGGCTTCGGAAAAAATTTCCCCGGGGAGAAATGGCTGGTTTTTCAGGTTATCAACATAGATTCCATCCGTTTCGAATCGGGCTTCAAAAAGTTGTTTCCCGCTCATAAGTGGAATCTTTGCCGGATTTCCTTTCTTATCAAATTGATTTTTTATTTTTGAGATAACAGGATCTTCCATGCCTGAGCCTCTTAAAATGATATCTGAAGTATATTGAACATGGCGTTTTATAAAAGTTGTGTGATTTTTAACCTCTCTAAGACTAACTCTGCCTTTTTGGAAAGAATAAGCTTGGCTTTCTTCAAAACAAAATTCCATCTAGTCAGGAGACAATCTTGGCAGGCATATGAAAAATCTATAATTCTCGGGGGAATGAGCCAAAGGTTTGATTTTACTTATAGTGTTTGTAAATTTTAAGTATGTATCCATTTTTTACAGCTCTATATCTTAAGTTTGCAATTGAGTACTTTCTTTCTTATTTCTCTAATATTATAAAATTGCAACAAAATTGCCTTAAATAGGCAATAGATCAAAATAAGTTCTGTCCTTAAAATGTAACTTTCTTACTTTTTTAAAATGTTGCGCTTTTTTCTAAATCGCTCCCTATTTTAGGCACTTATTATTTGTTGATTACTGAACTCATAAATTTCCCGACGATCAGTGCAAAAACTGAGATTATCAACGGGATTGCAATCACCATAAACAAGTTTCCTTCGTCAGCGTATTTAAACATGAAATAAAATAGAAAGGAAGTCATCAATATTCCGATAATTGTCAGGAGTATAGCTGGTCCGCCATATAGCTTTTCAATTGTATTGCTCATATCTTTCCCTTCAGGTAACAGGCCTTTTAGTATCTGGCCTGAAACTCTCTTACATATTATAAAATTACTTTATGTATATATAAATATTTGTCAAGAGATATTTCCCGGTTTTATGATTGAAAACCCAGGAGTATATAAATATAAACTTGAAGCAAATTCTTCCTTCTTTCCAATTTTTGGGAAATTTTTCACTTCCGCCGAATCGATTTTTTATTTTTAACTCTTCTTTTATGTATCTGATTTTCAAACCCAGCAACTGTTAGAAAAATTTATATTAGTTGAAAACAATCTATCTATATTATCTTATTAAGATAATATGCAAAGATATATTCCTTGCATTACAATCAAACACTTGCTGTCGGGGAGAAGTTTAGTTTACGACAAATTTACCCTTTCGAACAAGTACATATCTATCTTGGGCTGGTCGGTTAGCAACGGATTAACAGCCTTTCGGACAGCAGGAACATCTAAGACGATTACCCCCACCAATCAGGATAAGATGTTCCTCAGGTGTTTCCCATATAATTCCAAAAATAATCAAAAAGTACTATCTAAATGCAATGTATATATGATTTATACATAACTAAATCTCAACTGAAATTAATTCTATCTTTAATGGTATAGGAGGGTCTTATTCGCAAAAGATAAAATCCAAAGAATACTATCCTTGACGTTATTTTTCACAAATTGTGATATTATTGATCCTGTATGCTCTTTGTGTGTTTGTCGTGCCTGCGATTTTATGAGATTTTTAGAGCCTACTGGTCTTGTCACGGGGAAGAATTCAATGGCTGTAAGTAGTCTTCAGGAGGCGAATCTAGCGAAATTCAGAGTAAAGCGTTGGTTTCTGGACCTGGTCTTTATGCATATCATGTTTGTGGTGATCTTTTTTATCATTTACATATTGATAGTGCCGACCATAGTCCCTGTTAATTGGTGAAGCATCCCAGTTTATAGTATGTCAGGGAGTAAGATAGTTTCAGGAGTAAACTATGAAACTGGAGATAAAATAGGAAAACCGTAGTTCTTGATTGGAACAAAATTATATAAATTTCCTAACAAAATTCTATCATTCTGGGAAATTTAAAAACATTCTACTCTAAAAGGCAAGGAAATACCTTAGAACCCTGGTTCTAAAATACAGGGGGTACTGGAAGAAGTGATAAACGACGCTCAGACGGAACAAACTAAAAATATAAGTGAAGGGATAAAATCTCAGATCGGAACAACTCTTAGAACTAAATCTAACAGTTCAGCAGACGGTTCTCAATTGAAATGAATAAAATCCAGGGTCTATTATCTGGATGTTATTTTCGTTCAGATTATACTTCTGCTGTTGCTATATGGGATCTCTGTAGTGGTGGTTCATACTTTCAAGTAGAAATAACAAGGAAAGCTTGATAAAATGTTACTATATGGGATCTCTGTAGTGGTGATTCATAAACTGGTCTGAATGCCTTATTTCAAATCTCTTATGGGTAATGCATTATTTTATGCCCGTATTATGCAGTCGGTCTGTCTTCGATTTACATTGCATCAACGGTCAATGATATTGCTTTCAAAATGATCTGGCCTGATCATTCTAAGATAGGTATCGCAGCAATAGGTGCAATAATCGTGTTCATACTCAGGCATGCTCTTAACACTGCCTTGAGTATTATCGCTCCCGGTCTGCACGCACTCAGGTTGCAGTATGTAGAATTCTTTGGAAAATTCTATGAAGGCGGGG
>Ga0207800_1000166_pt1 | contig 23349 bp, 20 predicted proteins | sample LuqExpMetageno11_FD_187769 | JGI IMG/M metagenome (GOLD analysis project Ga0207800, IMG submission 187769) | Tropical forest soil microbial communities from Luquillo Experimental Forest, Puerto Rico - Sample 11 (SPAdes) | ecosystem: Environmental > Terrestrial > Soil > Tropical forest ... | reverse complement strand
CGGGATGACTTCTCCGTAGGACCTTACAGTCATTATAATCAAACCTATGCCATCGGATATTATGAATATTTTATGCTGTGTGAGTATATTGGAGCAAAGCCGTTACCGGTGCAGAATGTCGGCCTTGCATGCCAATATCAGACCTCTCAGCTAGTTGAAACCAATACCCCCGAATTTCAGGAATTCATTGATGATGTTCTGGATCTGATTGAATTTGCCAATGGTTCGACGGATAGTCAATGGGGCTCCCTCCGTGCGAAGATGGGACATCCGAAGCCTTTTCATCTGGAGATGATCGGTATCGGTAACGAACAGTGGGAGACGGAGAGGGTTAATTTCTTCGAGCGCTATACCATTTTTGAAAAGGTAATCCATGATAAATATACTGATATCAAGCTGATCGGCTCCGCAGGTCCGGATGTTACCTCCGAACATTACACCGATGCCTGGGATTTCTATAAAATGAAACAGAATGAGCAGCCGGATTTTACTTATGCTGTAGACGAACATTACTACCGCCCGGTGGAATGGCTCTATGAGAATAATCATTTTTACGATAATTATCCAAGAAATGTTAAGGTATTTGCCGGTGAATATGCTGCCCATATACGCAGCGGCTTTAATATGCCCGAGGTGAATACGCTGGAGGCAGGCTTATCCGAAGCTGCTTTCTTAACCGGTGTGGAGCGCAATGCTGACGTTGTTGTGCTTGCTTCCTATGCACCACTGTTTGCGAGAGTAGGCTTTGCACAATGGTCACCTAACCTGATCTGGTTTGATGACCATGTATGCTATGGAACTCCAAGCTACTATGTACAGAAGTTGTATGCAGGTAACATGGGAAATTATACTGTGATTAATACGTTATCGCAGGACACTTCCTGTCTGTATCAGACCGTTTCCTATGACGAGAGAGCAGGAGAATTGATTATTAAGCTGATTAACTCCTCCAGTGATCTGCAGGAGGTTCAGTTTGATATCGATGAAGCTTATCAGGCAGCTGCGCAGGTGAAAGCTACCATATTAACCAGTGTAAACAAGGATGATCATAATAACATCAACGAGCCTGATAAGGTAAAGCCTTATGAAAAGGTACTCACACTTACCGGGATGACCTATCAGGCACCGGCACATTCCTTCAGCGTAATCAGAGTACCTGTAGAATTTTAAAATATTGAACGTAGAGCTGTATTGAGGCTTTTTGAATGTGCAGCTAAAAAATGCTGTCGATGTTAATAGACGTATCATTAATGTGGATGCTTCCATACAGAAGAATATTCCCAGCAAAGTATGAGAAAATTATCCAAGCATGCTAACAGCAGGAACTGAACATCCACATTAATAATATGGTTATACGTGCTGTTTTCTTTGGGCTCCGATCAATAAAGGAGCCACCGAAGTACAGAAGACAAGTTACCTGTAGTCTTCATCTCTCATTTATACCAGCTTCTGATCTGCCAGAAGTTCAAGTAAGAATAAAATCGACAGGGCCTGTCCGTACGGCATGGATTTAATCGCAATATCTTTGTAGAACTGTTTTGTGGTTCTGCCCATAGCCGTACCGTAGGAAACCTGATTTACGATGCCGTTGTCTTCAATGTATCCTAATACCGGTGTTAATGCCTTGTAGGCACATTCTTTGAAGGAGCTGTCAATGAAGCCAAGATGCACCGCACGAAGAATACCGTATGCAAAACCGCAGGTAGCACTGGTTTCCACATAAGAGGTATTATCATCAAGTAAGGTGTGCCACATCCCATTATCCTCCTGATAACACTTCAGTGCCTCGACCTGAGCCTTCAGTGCTTCAAGAAGAAATCTTCGGATGCTGTACTCGCAAGGTATCAGATTAAGAAATTCAGGAATGGCTATGGTGATCCAACAGTTACCCCTGCCCCACAGTGCCTGTGTAAAATTATGATTTCCGTTAAAGGTCCAGCCATGAAACCATAAACCTGTTTTTCGGTCCGTAAGATATTTGATGTGAATTAGAAACTGATATTTTGCTTCTTCTATGTAGGCTTGCTTGTTCATGATTCTACCGTAATTAGCCAGGAAAAGCACTGTCATAACCAAGGTATCATCCCACAATTCCTGATCATTGAGCGTATCGGAGGTAATATGCTGGAAGCCTCCTTCCTTGGTTCGGGGAAGCTCATTCATAATCCACTGTGCCCATTCCTCGCATACGGATAAATATTCTTTGTTTTTTGTATATTCAGCCAGATAAGACAGTGGCAGCATCGGAGCACAGGTATTGATGTTCTTTGAAGGAAGGCCTTGTTCAAGACGCTCGTCATAATATTTGATCAGCATATCTAGATACTGCTGTTCGCCCGTTGCCTCATAATATTTCCATAGGCCGAATAGGCCGACTCCCTGCGTCCATTCCCAAAGCTGATACTTTCGGATATCATCTCCTGCCAGATTATTTGATTTCATGTTGGACAAGAAAATGGTATCGTCCTCATATAATACTTTTTTAAAGTTATTCACTAATACATTCAGTTTTTCCCGAATAATCTGATTATTAAAATTATCCATAATGTTATTCCTTTCCATGTTTGATATGATGCAGGATCGAATGAGTGCGTAACCACCTATTAAGTAATTACAAAACAATTTATCTATTGGAATACTACACAATTGATACATATATGGGATTTCGCAATTACCTATAATAACCTATATTGAAGGGGATAATTTGCAGGTGTAAATTATGATGCTTGATAATTTAGTATTATATGAAAAACAATTTCACATTAAAGTCAATACTCCCAATGATCCACTTTATTATTTATTTGATTATGATGAACGCGCCTCTACCGTAAATATGGAATTTCAACACTTCCATCAATTTTATGAATTGTGCGTTTTCTTGGACCAATCTGCGGATCATTTGATAGAAGGGGATATTTATGATCTTCAATTCCTTGATATCGTAGCCCTAAGGCCGCTGATCCTTCATAAGACCCAATATCCCAAAGGCTCACCCAGGAAGCGTTTAATTATTAACTTTTCCTTTCCTACAGATATAGCAGGATTAACCTCTGATTTTGAAGCACTTTATGATATCTTTCGTAGACCAATTCCTATCTATCGCTTTGAAGGAAATATAAAGAATCAGCTTTTCCATGTCTTAAATGATATATATAAAATCGGTAAATCACAAACACCAATCAATACATTACTGATTCATAATAAGTTAATTGAATTCTTAACCGTGATCTATCTTAATCAGGAGCAGAATAGCTATACTGTTCATTCCTCTGACAACAGCTTAAGGAACAAGATATACTCTGTTACTGCATATATCCATGAGCACTTTAGTGAGGTGCTGTCATTAGAATTGCTCTCCTCCAGATTTTATATCAGCAGCTATTACCTGTCCCATCAATTTAAAAAATGTACCGGATTTACTCTTAATAATTACATTCAAATGACACGTATCCGCAATGCACAGCAGCAGCTGCTGTTTTCCAATCATAAAATTACTGTTATATCGGATTTGTGCGGGTTTTCCAGCTTTTCTCAGTTCAATCGTACCTTTCACAAACACTGCGGTATGTCGCCATCAGAGTTTCGTAAGAATAACGGTACAGGCACTATGCCAAGCTTTACTTAATCAGAGTAAGCATCGATGAATTATTCGGAAGTACTTTCAGCGTTCCAACCTGCACCAATAGATTTATTATAGCAATCATATCTGGTGATATCTATGCTTTATTTGCTTTTAAAGCCATGAAAGCTTGCATAATTTGCGTTTTTAATCTATGTATCATAATTCAAAGACCCTCCTCAAAGGCACCTCCCAAAGACACCTCAAAGACGCAGCAGGATTAGCTGATCCGTATAAGTTCAAAATATGCAATGATTTAAGCAGGTTATTACGAGAAAAAGAAAATCCGGTATGATATCATGTCTATGTAAATCAATTGCTCAGATCATTCGATTTGAAAAAGCACATTTGAAAAATTGTAAGAAAAATGGCTAGTAAAAATTAAATGGCTAGTAAAAATAATAAGTAAAAATAGTAAGTAAAAATAGTAAGTAAAAATAATAAGTAAAAATAATAAGTAAAATAGTAAGAAAATGAACCGGCTATGCTATAAGTTTCGTGATGGAGGGAATAGAAAATGCAGATAGGGATTCGATTACATGATACAAACGCACCTACTTTGGAGGAAAGGCTTAAAATAACAAAAGAACAGGGTTTTACCTGTGTGCATGTAGCCTTATACAAGGTCATGGATGAATTTTCAGTGAGTTCTGGAACATTGACACCGGGATTAGCTATGTATTTGAGAAGACTTTTTCAAGATTATAATATTGATATAGCTGTTATTGGCTGCTATTTAAATTTGGCAAACCCGGATCAAGAACAGCTTAATAATATCATAAATACATACTTGGCCTATATCCGGTTTGCTTCCATCTTAGAATGTGGAGTGGTAGGAACAGAAACAGGCGCTCCAAATATTTTATATGAATTTGAACCTGCCTGTCATACGGAGGAAGCGCTGCGTAAACTGATTTACAATTTAAGTATCATAGTTTCCTATGCTGAAAAAATGGGAGTAATCATTGCAATTGAGCCGGTCAGAAGTCACATTGTTTATAATCCTGAAATTGCCAGACGAGTACTTAATGAAATTAAATCACCGAATTTACAAATAATTTTTGATCCGGTTAACTTACTGGGTATGGACAACTTCATGCGGCAGACACAGGTTATGGAAGAAGCAATCGATTTATTGGGTGATGATATAGCGGTAATTCATATGAAGGATTTTATTATCAGGGATAATAAGATGGTAAATGTAGCAGCAGGAACAGGCAATTTAAACTACAGTCCAATCATCGATTTTATAAAAGAAAAGAAACCGATGATACATTGTACTTTAGAGGATACCAATCAGGAGAATGTAATGACAGCCAAAGATTATATAATGACTTTATGGAACAAAAGTAATGGCAGAGATAAATCGTTATATTCCTAATACGTCATTGTCCTGCATTGTATGGGCGAAATGAACGAAAACAGATATCCTATGACAGGGAAAGGATTACATATGAAACTGAATAAGGAAGGATTTATCACGCATTATTTAATATCCGGACCCAAGGAAATTCCTTATACTGCTCCAATCACAGATATCAATCAGCTACGCTATGAGAAAAAATTACGTTCTATTATAGCAGAGCATCCAGCTGAATGCCCAACCGAAGAGATTAAGCTGGAAGCAGACAGTGAACTGAAACTTCCGTGGGAATATTATTTCTCCTATGGTAACTGGTTTGTGGATAAAAGCTCCTTCTATTCTAATTTAACAAAGGTAGAGTTAGTTGCAGCCGTAAATCTTAACGTATCCGAGGACATGGTTGTTGAGGCCTGCTTATGGAGCTATGCTGCCATTGATTTGTGGATTAATAAGGTAAAAGCTGTCGTTCTTGAAGAACCGGTATATAAGCCGATTGCCCGTAAGAAATTCACCATGAATTTAAAAAAGGGAGAAAATTCAATCTATATTAAGCTGCAGAATCTGGGTGTAAGGGATACGCGAAATCTTTTTGGAATACAAATTCTAAAAGCACAGTCAGATATTACAGTCACTCTGCCGGATAGTGAAGCAGTAAAACCATTTATAGTAGCCAGTGAATGGCTTAGCGGAGTTATCCTGAAAGGTCGGATACTTCAGTTTCCGACGAATGCACCGGTAGGGACTCGCATCGGATATGACTCGAAAAGTCCTGATGTTACGCTTTCTTCGGAAAGAGTGCAATGGGTTGATATTAGCGGAAAATCGGAGGTAGAGCTCGAGAAAAATCGTCCGTTTGTTCTGTTATCCGTTCCTGTGAGGGGAAAAGAATTAAGACGGAAGTTTGAAATATTGGAAGAAATGAAACCGGTGTACCTGAACAAAGACACAGTAGAAGAAAATCTGCAGGAAGTCTATGAACGAATCAGTGATGTTGTTAAACTAGACCGCGGAGAGAACATTGGCTTTTCTTTGATGAATATTTTGGCGAGGATTAAGGTGAATCGCCTTCGGATGGATGATATCGACAATATTTATGAAACGCTGGACCAAATTGAGAGCAGAATGGATTGCGCCGATTTTATGGTCTGTGCGTTAATCCGGTACATAAAGACGAATGCCCTTGATGATAAAATGAAAAAACGCATAAAGGAAGTTCTTCTAAATTTCCGCTATTGGATGGATCAGGATGGAGCAGACGCAATGTGCTTTTGGAGTGAGAATCATTCATTGATGTTTTATGTATCCGCCATGCAGGCGGGAGAACTGTATCCGGATGAATTTTTTGTACGCGCTCATAAAACGGGAAGGCAGCTGCAGGAAAGCAGCCGCAAAAAAGTGCTGGAATGGCTTGCTGATATGGAGGAACACGGCTTTGAAGAATTCTTAAGCGGGATTTATATGTGTATTACCTTCATAGCGTTGCTGAATACAATTGATTTTTCTGAGGAAGAAATCACAGAACAGGCTACAAAAATCACTGACCGGCTTTTTTATATGATTTCTCTGCATACGTTCCAGGGATCAGTCATCGCACCGCAAGGAAGGGTATATCGGGATGTTCTTTATCCTTTCCAACAAGGCTTGCAAGCTTTAGTAAATATGCTCAATCCCCATAACCCATATTCCTATGGAGAAGGTTGGCTTGGCTTTTATGCAACCAGCAAATACCGGCTGCCGCTCGAATATGTCTCTCTAATGGAACAGCAGGTGAGCACCTGCTATACAAGTGGAAACGCGATGATATGCTTGAACAAAACCAGACATTATGTGCTTACTTCCGTGCAGTCACCTTGTGAAGATACAGCATTTATACGCTGGGAAAATAACAGCTTTGATGAGAAGAGTGACGTCAATTCCCATGCTTATATCCAATCGCTGAATGAACGGTTTCATGGAACGACCTGTTTTGAACCGGGGGTTTATGGGTATCAACAGCATTTGTGGAGCGCGGCCTTGGCACCGGATACGATTGTCTTTGTCAATCATCCGGGAGGACCCTGCGACGAAAGCTCCATGCGTCCGGGATACTGGTTTGGTAATGGGGTTATGCCTGCAATTAAGCAGATTGGTCAGGCAATTGCCTCGATTTATTGCATACCGGAGGAACATCCCATAGATTTTACGCATATTCACTTTGCAAAGGTGCGGTTTGAAGAATGGAGAGAGTGTGGGCCATGGCTCATCGGGAAAAAGGGCGGGGGCTATGTGGGTATCTGGGCGAGTAGAGAAAAGGAAGCTTACAACGATCAGCTTTCCGAAGCCGAATATCGCATATACAGCAGAACTGCAGCTTATTTGTGTGTATGCAGCGATGCAGCAGAATGCGACACCTTGGATGACTTTTTGGTATTTTGTCTGTCGTATGAACCGGTATTTTCAGAAGATACGCTGTCCTTACATACCAGCAAGGCATTGCACTTAATCTATAAAAGGGCAGATGACAGGACACAGGTGATTTAAGACTGATAACTCTTTTGCGTTCAATGTTTTCCGAATAAATAAATTAGCAATATTAAGCAGAAAAGAGGTATAAGAGTGGTAATTTATAATCAGGAGGTAGAAGCAAAAAGCTGTGAACCAGGTGTTAAGAGAAAAATTCTTTGCTACACGGAGAAAATGATGATGTGTGAAGTATCCTTTGAAAAAGGGGCGGAGGGCTATCTTCATTCCCACCCGCATCTGCAGACAACCTATGTTGCTAAGGGAAGTTTTGCATTCACGATAGACGGTGAGACTTTTTATGTGAAAGCCGGAGACAGTCTGTTGATGCCGGCAAACTGCATACATGGCACGAAGGCTTTGGAAGATGGAGTACTGGTTGATGTTTTCCATCCGATGCGGGAGGACTTTATAAAATAGAGACAGCAGTGTACAATTTGTCGCAGTATTACAATGAGTTTAGTGAATTAATCAAACCGGTGCAGGGCTATGTTCTTAAAGCAGAGGTATTTATACCGGTTGTGAGCAGTGAGAAAGATAATTTCTATGATTTACTTGCCGTCCATCGCATTGTTGGAGGTTCTGACAGTGATACCTTGGGTTGCATTCAAAATCTGCTGAGTTGGAATGGAGAAGAATTTGACGCCATAAGCATGCTGGCAGCTACACCTGGTACCGATTTGATTGCATCAATTTCAAATCAGGAGCCTGGTTTATAAAGAAGAAAGCCTTGTAAATCTAAGTTACAAGGCTTTTTTATGATATATGATCGGGTTTGAGAAATTGCAGCGAAGCTGCATTCTTTTCAACTTATGCACAAATCATTGATAAGATTAATTTATGTAAATATAGTTATACTCATTTTAGATAAAAAGATGACATATCGTAAAAATGATGGCAGAAAGGATAATAGTTACCGGGATTGTAGTAAACCAGGCAGAAACCATCTTCTTGGCGGTAGCCCATTTTACACTCTTAATATTAGAAGCAGTTCCTACACCCATGATAGAAGATGATATAACGTGAGTGGTACTTACAGGAAGGCCGTATTTGGTCGCAAGCTGTATGATCAGAGCAGAGGAAAGATCGGCTGCAACAGCGTTGACAGGCTTTAACTGTATGATTTGAGTTCCTACTGTTTTAATGATTCGCCATCCGCCGATGGATGTTCCTAATGCCATAGCTAAGGCACAAAGAAATTGCACCCAAATAGGGATTGTCATATCTTTTTGGAACCCATAGCTTACCAGTGCCATTGTAATAATATACGGCTGTTGCAATAGCATTGGCATTACTGATATTATTATACGCAAGTTGATCTCTTTTATTGTAATAAACATTATTACAATAGAATTTACCATTGATAAACCATTGCCGGGAAGTTACAATATCATTGAATATTCCGAGTTCCATACGACTAAGTGCATGTAAATATTCAGGATTTTATGAATCATAAGTCATTAGGTAACATAGCTTCATCTAGGATTTCCAGAATTCTATGATCTAATAAATTAGCAATTAGATATTTGAAAGTAAATATCCTTATCATAAAATATAAATCAGATCTATGACTATACTAGTTGGAAAGTGTGCAAAAGACAGAATATGATAAACATTAACAAACAAAGATATCATGAGATAATAAATCTTTTCATACATAATGTTACAGCTCCCAGAAACAGAATCCTTTTGCTGTTTACCATTGAGGGAATCCTTATAACGCTGGTTAATAATATAGTCGGCAATAATAATAATCTATTTGCTACAAGATTGGGAGCAAGTGATTATGAGCTGAGTCTGGTAACTACCCTGCCTCAGATAATCGGTATGCTGGTGCTGATCCCCGGTGGCATACTGACGGACCGGATGGCAAATAAACGAAGAATGGTAACTGCTTCTTTAGCTCTTATTACAGTATTCTACGCGGTAATTGGTTTTGTTCCATTTTTAAGCTCTTACAGATTAATCATATTCCTTATATTAATTGCGCTATCCACAGGACCAATGACCATCTACAATGTATCATGGCAGGCTTATTTTTCCGATATCGTAAATATTGAAGACAGAAACAGCATCTTGACGTATCGTACATCTTTTACCTTTCTGATAAGTATTATCATACCTCTTGCCAGCGGTGCTATACTGGCTTCTGCAGGAACAGTAGGAGCTAAACTAAGAATACATCAGGCATATTTCTGGATGGGTGCTGTTATGCTGCTGATACAGATTTTTGTACTAAGACAGATTAAAAGCAGCCAGGAACACTCTCCTTCTGGATTAGGTATCAAGAATTTGAAATCAGCCCTCCTGGAACTGCTTCATAATAAAAAGTTTCTTGGTTTTGTAAGTGTGGCGCTATTTTTCTATATGACATGGCAGATAGACTGGACGTTATATTTTATAGGTCAGGTAAAATATTTGAAGATGAATGAGGCGTGGCTTAGTTATGTCAATATTGGTGGCGCTGTTGCTCAATTCCTTACGATTGGTTTTTGGAGCCGCCTTAATGTTAAATACGGTGTAAGATTTGGTATTATCTTCGGTACTCTGGGACTTTCGGTTTATCCTATCGGCATGATTATGGCCACCAGTGCTCCGGCGGCTCAGGGAAGAGTTGTTTTTATCATAATGCATACCATAGCAAGCCTGACGATGGCGGTTATAACGCTTAATGTCCTGCAATGTCTGCTTCAGATACTCCCGGAAAAAAACAAGACATTGAATATCTCTATCTACACAGTACTTATTACACTTTCCAATGCGGTAATGCCCTTAGTTGGGATAATGCTTTACACTCATTTAGGAGCTGATCTGAAGGCATTACAAACCATCTTTTGGATTATATTTGCGGCAAGAATAGTATCAACCGGACTATGGACCTTACGTTGGTGGGTCCTGCGGAAGGAAGTATAATGATGTTAAAAGTATAATGAACCATATCCTCAATTGTTGATGCTGACGGTATCAAATAGTCTATGTATCAAGTGTCTTATATGTCATTTTATAGCTTCTTTACCTTAAACACTGCATCATTTAGTAAATGAATGATGCAGTGAGTTCATTAATTAAATCATTTTGTTGAGTATGTTTCTAGCAAACTCTACATCTACGACGTCTTCTCCTACGGCAAAAGCATCCCATATCGATCACTCCTTACTATATTCATCCATTCATATTTTATGCCGAATATCGTATAATGGTGTCGGCTATAGTCGAAATAAATACCGCAGAGAAATCTTCCAGGACTTTTTGTGGGCAGAAATATGATTCGTGGATCTATGGGATATGCTACAGGAATATCCTTCCAGTAATTTGAGACAGTGAATATATTCGAATTTTAATAAAGTTTAGGTAAAGAAATGAGTTTACATGTGAATGTAAGCTCTTTTCTTTTACCCAAAAGCAGTTGAGTCGAACTCACGAAGCGGGGTATCCTACTCAAGGCACTTCGTATATGCAGCACGCTGCATTGAGGTTTAGATCACATAATTCTTACAATGTCGAATGGTGGCGAAATATGTAAAGTAGCATAGAATGGTATTGTAGCTAATGCCTGCTGCCCAAAGTTTGCAGGTTTTGAAGAAAGGCATGGTGATTTATATGAAAATGAAAAAGAATGGTAACTACTTAAAAGTGATTCTTGCTTGTATGTTTACCTATTTAATCCTCTTTTCTTGCGCATGTCTATATATAACTTATAAAACAGGAAAAGAGCCGGCCACATTAATCATGAGCATATTTACTTTTTGCGGAGTTGAGGGTGGATTATCCGCATGGATAAAAACCACAAAAGTAAAGAAAAAAGATAGTTCTGATACGAAAGATACATCTATTACAAAAAGTGTATCTGATACGAAAGCTTCATCAGATACGAAAGCTTCATCAGATGCGAAAGCTTCATCAGATGCGAAAGATGTATCTGATACGAAAACTTCATCAGATACGAAAGATGTATCCGATACGAGAGCTTCATCAGATGCGAAAGATGTATCTGATACGTAAGATACATCAGATACAAAAGATACCTCTAATACAAAAGTTTCATAAGAAGGCTTTAATATTTGATTAGCCTAATCTGAACATTTATGCGATCATTCTTACTCTCAATAGTGAATTAGAGCAGGTTAGGCGAGAAAGAAGGCGGTAATATTGAAATCCGAAGATATAAAATCCTCTAAAAAGCAACCGGATTCGTCAACAGTGCCGATGAAGAGCGCAGAGGTGCCAACGAATATCCGCAGTGAGTTAGTAGCATATGCACTGAAGTTTGAGGGAAATCCATATGTCTGGGGAGGAACCAGTTTAACCAAAGGAACGGATTGTTCAGGCTTCACACAATCCGTATTTAAAGATAAAGGTATTAATATACCAAGGACTTCTAAGATGCAGGCATCGGGAGGGAAAGAGATCGCCATTGATAATATGAAACCTGCCGATTTAATATTCTACGGAAAAGATGGAACCATCAATCATGTTGCTATTTATATTGGTAATGGCAAAGTGATTTCCGCCAGCAGTAAAAAGACAGGGATAAGGATAACGCAATATGATTATAGACAGCCTTATAAAGCAGTCAGTTATATTGAAAATATTTAATAGCAAGACATTTTGCAGAAGAATAAGCTTTCCTCCCCCCCTGTTCGTGAATTACATCTGCTGCCTGCCATAGGAGCGTCTATAATCTGCTTGAATATTATTATAAAGACGGAAAAGAGGTGATATAGATGAAAATTAATGTTGATGCAGGACATGGAACTAATACGGCAGGAAAGAGAACACCTCCGATGCCGATTAACCTTGATATAGATAATGATAATAAGATCGATATAAAAAAAGGAGAGCAATACCGTGAGCATTATGCAAATGTTGGTGTAGCCTCCATATTGGTAGAAGAACTAAAACGCTGCGGATTTGATACGATGCAGACAGGCTTCAACGATGATGATCCTTCCGATGATCCGGACACAGCCTTGTCAGTCAGGCAGACTGCTATAGCTAATGGTAAATGTGATTATAGTATATCAATCCATTTTAATGCCGTTGGTGATGGGAATAGTTTTAATTCCGGCGAAGGAATCGGTGTCTTCATCCACGATAAATATGCTGGCCAATCAGAAAAACTTGCAAAAATTGTTTTAAAACATCTGGCGCAGGGCACTAAGCAGATGAATAGAGGAGTATCCAAACAATCTTTGGCCATGTGCAATTGCAATGCTTTGAAAACGAAGGCTGCAATCCTCTGTGAGCTGGCATTTATGACGAATGAAAAAGAAGCAACTACAATGATGGCTAGCAAAGCTTTCTGGAAAGAGTCTGCACAGGAAATATGCAAGGGGATCTGCGAATACACCGGCTACGATAAAAGCATTAGCTTACGAAAGAAAGAAGTAGAATAGATATAGAAAAGTTCCTTATATAATAAGGAGTTCATATATGAGTTAGGTTTGTTGATGACTCTTGTTCTTATCGAAGAATTTGGATAAAATGAAAAGCTCACTTGATTGTAACTGTGAGCTTTTCATTTTATTCGGGTTTTCCCTTAAAAGTTCGTTATTTACGCAATTACTCCCTTATTTAGTTCTGTTATCCGACGCCTTATTGGTTGAAGCTTTCGGATTAGGAGTTTCAACCTTTGGACTATATTTATAGTCAACAGCACTATCTGTAACGCTGCTTTTACCTTGTTTTTTAGAGGATGTGTCCTTACTATTGCTCATATTTAATACTCCTTTCATGTTTTTAATTGTGCTTGCATATGGAACTATTGATAAAGATAAAGAGAATATCAACTCCCTTACGTAGTCTTTCGACCAGCTGATTTATCAGATGCAGATGTCTGATGAGTACTGCTGGTTTTAGAACTGTTTTTATAATCTACATCGTTATCGGAATTGTTATTTTTTGTACCGGTATCTTTTGAGGGAGTACCTTTACTATCTTTGATTTTATCCATCAGAAAGCTCCTTTCATATTGTTTTTGATAGTATTATCTGATTGGAAAGAAATATTCATTTTATTTAGAATATATCGTAATTATTGACTAATCCTATAGAGAGATGTAATAATTTTACATATAAGGAATTGATAATTAAATCAGGAAATTATTCATTATTACGAAATAATGTGATAATATTTGGAAATAATCTTGTTTCTACTAACCGATCACATAAATTACAAAAGAACACTCATGAAATGTCGTATGGAAGTTTTCAACGGCATTTTTTGTGTGTAATAACACTATTATATGGGAGGTAATAGAAATGTTTTATCACAAAGGAAGTCACTATAAGATGAAACTGGCAGTACTTTTGGTTCTAACACTGCTTGTAACCAGTATCTTACCCGGCTTGGGCAATCTCGCCTTTGCTTCAGCCAATCCCACACTAGAGAAAAAATATAAGTATTCTTATTCTGGAACAGGCAACAACTATAAGATGCTTAATGTAGAAGCCGGCTACATGATAAAGTGGAGTATCAGTGAAGAAGCGAAAGGATATGTAAGCTTCTCGGATACCGACAGAAAACTATCGGAGAAAACAGTAAAAGTAACGAAGGATACATCTTCCGTAAGAGTATATACCCATACGACAGCCAGAAAAAAACTTGGCACATCCTATCAGGTAAAGGCAACGATTTATGATGCTTTGGAAAATGCCATTGCAACCTGCACGGATCAGGTAACCATTTCCTGCGATGCACTAAGGGCAGCTATCATGAATGAACCGAAGGACAGAACAATGTCTGTTGGTGGATCTTATGATTTTAACTGCTTACTGATTCCGATCAAGACAACGAATCAGGCATTCTGGATTGTTACCGATGCAAAAGAGAAAGTGTTAGTCGATACAAAAAAAGGAATTACTTCCGATCTGGTAGATATGACCTCCAAAGGAGTATTCACGCCTTATATTCCGGGTGAATATAACATCAGAGTCATTGCCTGCAGAAGTCAGAATGCAACTGTAGTAAGAGCAAAATCAGAGCCGGTTACAATCAAAGTAATTCCTGTCCCGACAGCTACTCCAACACCGGTTGTTTCACCTACTGCAGTCCCGGTTATTGCTCCTGTATATGTACCGCCGGCTGCAACCCCTACGACCGCACCGGAAACCATCAATCTTACCGTGAACGGTATAATGGATGGAGAAGCCTATAAGGTTAGTACGGAGACGATAACCATAACAGGTACGGTTGATACCAATACGAATATTAAAGAATTAAAAGTGAAATATCATTCCAATGCAGATGCAACCGAGAAATCAATTGCCTTAGCAAAGGCAAGTCCATTTTCAATATCAGCATTGCCATTAGATATCGGTACGAATTTTGTAACGATTACAGCGGTTGCTACCAATGGAACAACAGTGAGCAAGGAGCTCCTCATTAACCGTGTCAGTACAGTAGTTAATTTCGCTGATAATGTAAGAGCTTTTGATAATACTACAGAACTTGGTTTAAGAGAGATACAAGCGATTTATGAAGGTATCGAGAATTACTGGGAAGATGATATGGGAACTCCGGAGGATACCAGTGACGATCAATACAATCTGGTGGTTAAGGAAACGAATCCTTTACTAAGCTATATCCGTGATGGAATCTATCGGGACGGAGATATTATTTATATTCCTCAGTGTGAATATTTTCCTGCAGGCCTTTCCTTAATCTATCGAAGTCATGACGACAACTATGGATCGGCTTTCTCTTACAGCAGTGAGAGCTATGAAGTAATTCATACCCAGATACCCGGTTATGGAGACCTTTTCTCAGAAAATATCAGCCTTGATACGACAGAGGTAAACCAGGCAGATCCCATTGCATTTGTATTACTGCCGGGTGATACGGATATGTATCTTGCCGATAACGAAGGCGGTAACCAGCAGCTTTTACTGGCTTCCAGTAATGCAACCCAGTTAGGCACAGGAAATGCTCTTCAGTTATTCTCAGCTGACGATTATAATACAGTATCGGGAAGTGGTTTCCAGCTGAATAATCTATCCGCATTATTATCACCTACGTTTAATTTCTCAGATATTAATAATGGTTCCATTGTTTTAGATTTTGACGATGCTGTTTTATATGATAAGGATGGTGATCCGCAAGGAAATGAAACACAGAACGACAGAGTCACTGTTTCCGGTGAGATTTCCTTAAAGAATATCAAACCTACCTTTGGCCTGGAGTGGCATCCATCCCTTTCTGATCTCCTTCCTCAGCAGTTTATTTCGAAATTATCCTATACACAGAATATGAATTTGAACTGCACGATTGGAGGAGAGATTGGTAATCTATCAAGCCTTTTAAGTGATTATAAGGAAAAGACGAATGCCTTTGTAAATAAGCGCTCCTTTGTTGGTATCGATTTTGAAGGCGTAGATATGGAGAATACGATGATCCTGGGAGCAATCGGTATCAATCTTGCCGGAGTTCAGGGTGCCAATATTAATACTATTCAGGCGGCTTCCATATTTGCACCGTTTAATCCAATCGTCGTAGTTTTGATCTGTATGAATGCAGATGGTCAGCTTTCAACACAGCTGGTATTCGACTATCAGACCACGATTTACCGTGAACAAGGTATTAATATTCAGAAGGAAGGCTTTGTAGGTGCCTACGGCAGCTCGGCACAGAACAGAGGTACTACAAACTTCACAGTTAATGACAGGAATGTCAATATCTATAATATCACGGCAAAATCAAGGAGTGAAAGAAATGTGTTACCGGAAAGTTCGCTCACCATATCTGCAAATGGTTCTGCTGAAGCTTCCATGGGCTTCGGAGGAGCAGTCGGCATAATGATGGCAGGTATCATACCGGCAGCAGTGAAGGCGGATATCGGGCCGCGGGCGAAAGCTACCCTGAATGGCTCCTTTACCATTAATTCTTCCGGTGCTACCAATGTTGAGGGTGATGCTTCCCTGAATTTAAAGCTGAGCTTAAAAGCAGCGGCCAATGTTAATTTAACGGCTAAAAATGCCTTCCAAAATGTTGGAATTACTTTCACTAAGGATCTTGGGGAATATACCTTCCTGGAGTACAATATGTCCTCTATTACTTTTAAAGGGAAGGTATTCGCATCGGACAGCGATAGGGATTTAACCAACAATCCAGTGCTTTCTGAGGCTAAGGTTACCTTGACAAAGGTTAATTCCACATCATTAAGCAATACCGATTATTTTGAGAAAATGACCGGCAGTGACGGCAGCTTCTCCATCAGCAATGTTGCAGCCGGCAATTATATCCTCGAAGTATCAAAGGATGGCTACGTGACCTACCGCGATGAAGAATTTACGATTGAAGATTCAGGAAATGATAGGAACATTTATCTGGACGCTGCCAATCAGACGGCAACCTTATGCGGTATCGTAACAAAGGCAGATGAGGATACAAATGCAAGCAATAATACGCCGTTGCAGGGAATCGTAATAGGATTAACCAAGATCGGAAGTACAACTACCGCTGCAAGAAGTGTGGTTACTGATGCAAATGGATATTATTCCTTCGCTGACCTGCCCTTGGGTATCTATGAGATAACGATTTCAGACAGTAATTTCATTCCGATTACCAGTGAGATTATTATAAGTACTGCCAATACCACCAACTATAATATTACCCTGGAAGCAATCTCTAACACCTATTCCGGAAGCGGTGTAGCAAGCGGTTATGTATATAATGCACTTACCGGAAGAGGAGTAGAAGCAGGATTGACGCTCACCGTATTAAAGGGCTATAATCTTTCTACCGGTGAGGTTGTTACAACAACGACAACCGGTGAAGGCGGTGTTTATTCCTTAACGCTTCCGGCAGGTAACTATACGGTATATGTTAATGACCTCAGAACAGATGCTGCCACAAAATATCGTAAAGGGTATTTCAATATTAAAGTATTGGGTAACATCACGATCGGCAACCAGAATGGTGAAGTAACGCCGATTATGGCCGAGGGTGAAATCCGAATCATACTTGTTTGGGGTGAAATTCCTTACGATTTGGACTCCCATTTAACAGGACCGACTTCTTCCGGAGGTACCTTCCACACGTATTATAGAAATAAAAGTTATTCCGAAAGCGGTAAACAACTTGTACAGCTTGATGTGGATGATACCGACAGCTATGGACCGGAAACGACAACCATTTATACTCAGTCTAATGGTGTTTATAAGTTCACGGTTCATGATTATTCGAATAGAGGCAGCACAGATTCAATGGCATTGGCTAATTCCGGAGCTTGTGTAAAAGTATACTATGGTGAAAGGGTATTAACCTATTATGTGCCTAACCTTCCTGGAACAGCCTGGGATGTATTTGAATACAATTCTGAAACCGGGGAGTTCCGGGTATTAGGCAATATGTATTATCAGAGTAATCCAAGTGCAATAGGTATGCAGGTTACGATGCGTGCAGCTTTTATGATGGAAGCACCGGAAGATGAGTATTTGAAGGATTATGAGCGGGAAGCTGCAGAAGAGAATAATTTAACAGGTACCAACACCACGGATGGAAATACAACCGATACAAATACAACTGACGGAAATAATACAGATACAGATACCACAGATGCTAATGCCACTGATACTAATGCCACAGATACTAATACTACAGATGCAGGTACCACAGATACAGATATCACAGATACAGATACCACAGATGCAAATACCACAGATACTGATACAGCTAATGAAAGCACAACGGATACAGCAGGCACTACTTCACCGGAGACGGGTGCAGCAGATGAAAATACGATTGATAGCAATATAACAGATGGAAATACAGTTGACTCGAATATAGCAGATACAAATTCTGCGGATGGAAATACAGTTGACTCAAACACAGCCGATACAAATACTGCGGATTGAAGTACAGCTGACACGAGTGCAGCGGATATAAACACTGCGGATTGGAATACAGCTGACACGAGTGCAGCGGATACAAATACTGCAGATGGAAATACAACTGACTCAAATACAGCCGATACAAACACTACGGATGCAAGTACAGCCGATATAAATACGGCCAATATTAATACAACCGATACAGGCGAAGCGGATACAACTGAATCTGGAATAAGCGCATCGGATACACTTGGCTGATATAATCAACTGATGCAAAAGCGCTAAATACAACACATTTTAAATTTTATTTTTAAACAAAATAAATACAGGGGAATTTCGGGTGTAGCAAAACGTTCCATAAGGAATGCCACACTCTGATTGCCCCTGTATTCCTGTGATAAGCTATATAAATCTGATATCATAGCTTGGCTTGATTAATCAGCCATTTCATTAATCTTCACACAGTTTTCATAGGAAAGCTCCTGAAGAATCTTATACAGTATCTGAATATTATATTTTTTGGGGAATTCTAATTTGTGAGAAACATAATTAACCTGATGAGCTTTTAAATTAGGATTACTGATGTATGTAAAGGTGATCTCGCTGTCATCAAAACCAAAACCGGAGGTTTCCATGGTAAGTGCTCAAGTTCAACCTATGCCGGAGCTGATTTGACAGATTTAATAAACTCTTCACCTCATGAAACAAATGTCTTGAAGAGAATGCCAGTGGTAGATCCTTGAAACAGGAATGAAAGCTAAGAGATAAAGCGAAACTGTTAGGATCAGATAGGATATGTTAAAAATCATACTTTCATCTGATCCTAGCAGTTTATATAGAACCAATTATTTGCAGGTGCTGAATAACGTGCTGAATAGGGTTGCATGACTTTGTTCATCCACCATTATCAAAAAATAGGTATCAATGATGAGTTGATCCATCGTGTACAGCTGCATATTACGATAAAATTCTACTGCTTCCAACTCACCTATTAAGGCCAGTAATAGACCTTCTTTATAACATGGATAGGAGACAGGTGTAACATGATATTCCGGAACTTTATCTACATAATAGCAATATAGCTTGGTAAGAATCTGAAGATGCTCTCGTTCATCGTCTAAAGCACGCTCGATAAAATCACGATTAAGCTTATTGGGGGCTTCCTTAAGCAAACGGCAGTAGAATTCAATAGCAGTTGCCTCATCAACGATGGATTTATGAATGCAATGTATGATTTGATCGAAGGGTTTGGGACCCTTTAACGGAAGGTTTGGAATTTGGACATTATTACAGAATTTACTCTCGCAGTTCGAACAATTTTCGCAGTGACATGAAAACATATGAAGCCTCCTTTACCGATATGGTAAAGATTATTTTGTTATATTTTATCCTATGAGGAAAGGAGCAGATATGTTCATAATGAATGGAATTTTGTTATTATAAATCGGAAAAAATATAAAACCGGCAGGATATAGGTTGAGTTTTGTATAATTCAAAAGATTCCTGGAACAGAAATGCGTCGAGAAAATGTATCCTTTGTACTGGCACAAAACACCGAAAACGGAATATGACATATTAACAGGAATTATATCGAAAGGGGAAATCCTGTTAGCCTTGTGTGTATGAAAGGAAGTATATGAAATGAGTAGATTAACAGAACAGTGCAAGGATGTAAAAAAATTAAATAAATTAGTACAGACCATGCTGCTTCTGGCTATGGCTGATATTCAAAAAGCAGGTGTTACAGCTGTTGTCTATGAAACCTACAGGACGCAGGATAGGCAGATTTATCTCTACTGTCAAGGAAGATCCGTGAAAGAATGTATTATAGATGGAATTGATAAAGCCCTTGCGATGCAATACTGTTCTCCTGAAAAGAATCAAATTACCTGGACATTGGATAGTGTGCATACAACTCATAAAGCAGTAGATCTGGTTCCTAAAATGAATGGTAAGCTCGCCTGGGATCATACGACAAAGGAACAATTAACCATTATAAATGCAATGGCAAAATATGGATTCGAGTGTGGCATTAACTGGGGAACTAACAAGGATTCCTGCCATTATCAGGTGAAAGGAGCCTTTAACAATGTATTTACCGAGAAGAAAAATACCACCTACGTTACGCAGGTTATTCAAAAAGCATTGAATCAGAAAATGAATGCAGGTCTTGTTGTTGATGGTATCTGGGGAAAGAAAACTACGGCTGCTGTCAATAAATTCCGTAAATCCCAGGGATATAAGACAGCCTTTGGTCAAATAGGAGTGATAGCTTTTGAAGCGTTAATGAAATAGATATCCCGTTACAGAGGATAAGCCAACTTTTGCAAGCTGGCTTAAAAGGGGGAGAATTATGAAAATCTATTTAAATTTTTACTTGTTTGCGATGAAATTATTTTTTGCTCTTAATTAAGTTTATGACTTTATTATAAACGCAGATTGTGTTCAATCTATTAACGAACAGTGAAGAATTTATGAAGATACTGATAACAATTCTACTGCATTGTAAATATAAATAACGCCTTTCTTTATAAAACAAAAATTTAAAATAACGGAATATAACCATTCAGGGAATGCTTCAGAACATTCCAGGAGTGGTTATTATTTTGACAAAAATTAATATCATAGAAAAATTAATAGAGCATCGCCGTATAAAGTGATACAATGTAAATATTGCAGGTAATTTTATGCATATTAAGGTTACAAAATAACAGAAAGAGATATTACATATTGTTATTTCGTAACAGACCCGATGGAAAGGACTGAATGAAAATGAAAAAGAATTGGAAGCTTTATTGGACCTTATTTTCCTCCACCTTCTCCTTAAGTGCCTTTACTTTTGGCGGTGGTTATGTCATCGTTCCATTAATGAAAAAGAGATTTGTTGACAACCTGAAATGGATTGAAGAAGAGGAAATGCTGAATTTAGTAGCGATTTCGCAGTCATCTCCCGGAGTAATTGCCATCAATGCTTCAATCCTCGTAGGTTACCGGATGGCAGGGGTTCTTGGTTCGGTCATTACGGTATTCGGTACGGTATTACCGCCGCTGATTACGCTGACTATTATATCCTTCTTCTATGATGCCTTTAAGAACAGTACGGTTGTCAGTGCATTACTGAGTGGAATGCAGGCAGGTGTAGCTGCGGTAATCGTTGACGTCGTGATAAGTATGGGAAGTACTGTTCTGAAGGGTTGGAAGGCTATGTCCGTTATTATGATGGCAGGAGCCTTTATTGCAGCTTTTCTGTTTCATGTGAACGTAGCTCTTATCATATTGATCTGTGGTGTGATTGGCGCTGTTACGGTTATCTATAGGGAAAAGATGGGAAGGGGAGTGATTAAGAAATGATTTATCTGAGGCTGCTCTTTAGCTTTTTTCAAATAGGTTTATTCAGCATCGGAGGCGGATATGCGGCTCTGCCTTTAATTCAGGAGCAGGTGGTGGATATCAATCACTGGCTGTCGATGTCAGAGTTTACGGACCTTATTACCATATCACAGATGACTCCTGGTCCTATCGCGATTAATTCGGCAACCTTTGTAGGAAACAGGATTGCCGGGCTTGGAGGTTCTATAGTCGCTACCCTGGGTTGTGTACTTCCCTCCTTTATCATTGTCTTGACTCTGGCGTATATTTATTTCAAATATAAGGATATTTCAATTATGCAGGGTATTTTAGGCGGTTTAAGACCCGCCGTGGTTGCCTTGATTGCTTCAGCAGGCATCTCAATCCTGACGAATGCTTTCTGGGGAGAGCAGGGCTTTTCAACGAATATAGCTGATCTTAATATCGTGTCAGTTGTTCTTTTTGTTATAAGCTTAATCATTTTACGGAATTTCAAACCGAACCCGATCTGGGTGATGGCCGGCTCCGGAGTAGTCGGCATGATTATCTACCTTACTGTCGGCAAATAAAAAATGCGCATCACATTCTGGCATTGAGCTGCCATGTGATACGCACTTTTTATTATACGCTATTAATGATTATTGTAAGGAGGCTGTTGATAATAATTCTGCTGCTGATATTGTCCGCCGTTATAGAAATTCTGGTTATAACGGTCTGCAATATCATTCATATTCTTGAGGAGAATATAGTATGCGTAGAACTGACCAATTCCACATAACGTTTTTGAATCATTTGAAACCTCCTACACCTATTATATTATGGAATAATTTTAGCACCAAGCCTGACCATATGTCAATCTGCACTACGTCGCTTTGTGTAAAAAATAGTCGATAAAGGTAGGTTATCAGGAACAGAACAATGATGATGCTCCAAATTATTTTTTGGGGTTTGGAAGGAAGAAATGAATCAAACAGGAATAGAAGAAACATGATCGGAGTAATCATAAAAAGCGGATGATAATAGAAAGCAGCCTTAAAATCCAGCATGAAAGCAGCTCTGACGGCTCTTGTCATACCGCAGCCGGGGCATGAAATTCCGGTAAGGCCTTTGATGGGACAGCCAAAGTGAAACAGGTTCAATACCAGATATATGATAAATAGCATAAAGCAAAGCTTAAGGCGGTTCAATATGATTTTAACCGGCTTAAGCTTTGTTTCATTAATTGATGGAATCGCAGGCTGTATTAGCTTATTAGTCTTGGTTTTCATATTTCAGCTCCTATTAATAAATATGCACAATGAACTATTGATTATTATACAATAAGCAGAATGTGAAAACAATGGACAGAATACGATTATAAATTACATTACTGTTATGTACTTAATTACCGGATCCCAGATGATTATTCTGAAGCGCATAATCCAATTCATTTTTCAGCTGTTCCTTTATGCTTGGTATTCATAGAATGAATAGTGCATTTATGGTGCATTTTATTTGCCTTGTAATATTGAGCAAAATTACATAAATAATAAATTTATATTTTTTGTAATGAAACATTGGACAAAACGTGGAGTTATTGATATAATTATGGCTATGAATGCACAATCGATGCACGATAAATGCATAATTAATTAAACTTAAAGTGAAAACGGAGGTATAAATATGATAATAGGTGGAAATTTACCAAATAT
>Ga0207800_1000165_pt1 | contig 23380 bp, 20 predicted proteins | sample LuqExpMetageno11_FD_187769 | JGI IMG/M metagenome (GOLD analysis project Ga0207800, IMG submission 187769) | Tropical forest soil microbial communities from Luquillo Experimental Forest, Puerto Rico - Sample 11 (SPAdes) | ecosystem: Environmental > Terrestrial > Soil > Tropical forest ... | reverse complement strand
GGCCACGGCGCACTCTTGATGAATAGCCGGGTCCATCGACCCGGCATGTCAGACCTGGCCCCACTGCCGCATAAGTTCATCGAATACGCCTGCGCAGGCTATGGTGTCCTTTAGCGGCATTATCTCACTTTCAGTTTTGTTATTCCGGTATAGTTCGGCGAAATGCATTATTTCAAATATGAAACCGTCGTCGAAGGCAGTTTCGAAGCTCTCGACCAGATTGTTCCCATTGTCCAGCAGATCGCATTTTCTGGAGCCCAGAAAGCTGTGTACAATTATATGTCCGTCGGTACCATAGACGTATGCGTCCTGGCTCGTTGCTGCCGTTAAGCCGCAGCTCAGCGAGGCCAGTGCGCCGCTTTTAAAATTCATACTGAAAGCGGCGTAATCGTCAACTCCAGTATCACAGATCGATGCGACTCCGGTGACTTTTTCGGGGTTTTCTCCAAGTATGCCTGTCGAAAATTCGATAGGGTAGACTCCTGCGTCATAGAGACTGCCGCCTGCTAATGCGGGATTATACAGCCGGTGCTTTGGATCGAAGGGGAAATTGAAACAGAACGAGGCATTAATGAGCCTAACCTGACCTATCCTGTTGTCCCTCACCCATTCCCTGGCTTTTATGAAGGCGGGGGTGAACCTTGACCACATCGCTTCCATCAACAGCAGTTTTTTCTCCCTGGAATATGCGGCAAGCTCCTCGGCTTCCTTCTTGTGAAGTACCATGGGTTTCTCGCAGATGACGCCCTTGCCGTGATCCAGGCAAAGCTTTATTATATCATAGTGAAAATTATGTGTCAGACTTATGTAAACGACATCGACATCCTTTTCCTGCACCAATTCCAGATAACTCCTGCAGGCCTTTACTGCCTGATGCCTTTTGGCAAACTCTGCAGCCCTGCTTTCGTCAGAGGCTGCCACTGCATACAGTTCAACGCCCTCCGCAGTATTCAGTACGGATGCAAAGCGGTTGGCTATTCCGCCCAAGCCTATTATCCCGAAGCGTACTTTCATGGTTTCACTCCTATCCTGTAAAATTATAGTATATCGTTAATTTTACAGGTTTTTCACTTAATGTTCAATCGGAACCTGCACGATAGTGTGTTATAATGGAAAACAAACAGGAGTTTTCTATGGCTGCTGATAAATGGGAAAAGGCCGGTATAAAAACCGAAACTGGCATTGTAAGCGGGGTCGCACCCGTCATCATTTCTGCGAGCCGATCTACTGACATACCGGCATTTTATTCCGAATGGTTTATGAGCCGGTTGCGGGAAGGGTACGTCAAATGGGTGAACCCGTTCAATTCCAAGCCCCAGTATGTTTCTTTCGATAAAGCAAGGCTGATAGTTTTCTGGACAAAGGATGCAAAGCCAATCGTCCCGTATCTCAAAGAATTGAATGAGAGAGGGATCAATTATTATTTTACATTTACGTTAAATGATTATGAGAATGAAGGTTTTGAACCGGGATTGAGAAGCCTCGGGGACAGGATCGATACATTCAGGCAGCTTTCTGAAAGGATCGGCAGGGACAAGGTCATTTGGAGATTCGATCCGCTCGTTTTGACGGACAGGCTCGACGTAGAGAAGCTGCTGGACAAGGTCTTTAAAGTAGGCGAGAGGATAACAGGCTATACCGACAAGCTGGTGATCAGTTTTGCGGACATATCTTCATACGCTAAAGTCAGGCGGAACCTGCTCGGCGGGGGCGTAAACTGCAGGGAGTTCACACCCGAAACAATGGAGGCGGCGGCTCTTGGACTATGTGAAATGAATAAAAGATGGGGATTGGAGATAGCAACCTGCTGCGAGGGAATAGACCTAAGCAGATACAATATAATAAAGAATAAGTGCATAGACGATGACCTCATGGTCAGATTGTTTCCGCATGATAAAGAGCTGATGGAATTTTTGGGGTACGAGGCCGGATATATTACAGGGTCTGGCAGCCTTGAAGCTAAAAATGGCGTCGTGAAAAGGAAGCTCAAGGACAAGGGGCAGCGCATGAATTGCGGCTGTATGATGAGTAAGGACATAGGCAGGTACGATACCTGCGGTCACCGGTGTATATACTGCTACGCCAATAGTTCGCCCGGTACGGCATATAATAATTATTTAAAATATTTGGATTCGGACAGGAACGGAGAGTCGATTCTTCCATAGAGTACCGATTAGCGAGGGAGCTGAAAAAGATGAAAAGGGGCAAAAAGATTATGATTTGGTGTATCGGTATAATTGTTCTTCTGGTTTCAGGTGTATTGATCTGGTTCAATATATCCTATTCTCCGATGAAAACCGAGTTCGGCAGGCTATTGAGCGGCCAGCTGTCGACTATTCATCCAAAAAGTGAAGTTTTTACGCTCGAGGACATTTCAGCGCTGCCTCTCCCGGTGCAGAAATATTTCAAATACTGCGGGTTTATCGGTAAACCTAAAATGTCCGATGTGAGGATCTATTACAATGACGTTGATTTTATACTGTCACCCGATAAACCTAAGCTCAAAATCAAATATACTCAGTGCAATTTTGTAGATAAGCCTGAGAGGCTCGCGTTTATAGACACTTCCATGTACGGCATTCCCTTCGAGAGCATCGACGCATATCAGGCTGGGGCCGGCTTGATGAAGGGCGTATTTGCTAAAGCGATCACATTATTCGATCAAAGGGGCTCCGAACTTGATATGTCAAGCCTGGTAAACTGCCTGGCCGAGAGTCTCCTGGTTCCCAATGCCGCTTTGCAGGACTATATAAAATGGGAAAGTATCGACGATACGCATGCAAAGGGTATCATTTCGTATTACGGTCTGTCTGCCCAAGGGATTTTCACCTTTGACGGCGAGGGCAGGATGGTCGGCTTCACCACTGATGACAGGAACAATGTCTCTGCTGACGGCAAGTCGCAAAAAGTCAAATGGTCGGCTGTGTGCGAAGATTATAAGGACATTGGAGGAGTTAAGCTGCCGAGCCACCTGAAGGGCATCTGGCATTATGCTTCGGGAGATCTTGTGTATTTTGACGGCACAGACATCACCGTGGAATACGATATGAAGTCTGCCGGTCTGCAATGAATCGGCGGCAATAATCATTCAGCCTGCGATAAGTGCGCGCAGCGAAACCCACAGCTATGAATCCTGCAGCAATAGCGTTATACGGCCTGTTATATTATGACGGGCCGTTTTATATTACGAGGCAAACGAGTTATATAAGAAAATAAAATCACCAGTTATGTCAAAAAATTTCAAAACTCCATTGACAGCAATTTGTACAAAATGATACAATAAGTTTAACGTTAAATCTATACAAAATCAACAATGCCGCTGACAATGGTCCGGCGGCATTAAAAGTTTGGCGTTAAAAAAGTGAAAGGAAGGATTGAGAAAAAATGAGAAAGATGAGACTGCTGAGCCTGGCACTTTGCCTGATCATGGTATTGACCCTGTCTGTCGGCTGTGGCAAACAGGATACCACAGATACGGGTGCCGTATCCTCCGATTCCACAGCAACAGTCCAGGCAACGACTGCCGAGGTTGCAGAACCCGCAACGGCTACTGAAGAACCGGTTACCATCAAGCTTGGAATCTGGCCCGAACCTACTCTTACTGACGACATTAAGATGCATGAAGGATTTGTGCAGAAGATGAAGGAGTTGCATCCCAACGTAACGGTAGTTCCCGCGTATTACAAGTATGCTACGGATACTTTCGTAGCAATGGCTGAAGCAGGTAACCTGCCCACGATTTTCGAATCCTGGTATACTGAACCCCAGAAGCTTATAGCAGGCGATTTCATTGCCGATATTACAAGCGAACTGAAGGTTCGCGGATGGGATCAGGCTATTAATCCGTCCATCAAGAACCTTCTTTCCAAAGACGGCAAGATCTATGGTCTTCCCCGTGATGGTTATGCACTGGGTTTAATGCTAAACGTAGATCTGTTCAAAAAAGCAGGACTCGTCGATGGCAGCGGATATCCGATCTATCCAAAAACTATGGATGAACTCGCACAGTCAGCGAAGAAGATAAAGGACGCCACCGGCCAGGCCGGCATCTGCATCCTTGCGAAGGATAACGCGGGCGGCTGGCATTTCTCACAGATCGCATGGAACTTCGGTGCAACTCTCTGCATCGACAATGGCGATGGTACGTTCAAATCGAATCTCAATTCCAAGGAAGCAATCGCAGCAATGCAGTTCGTAAAAGACCTGAAATGGAAATATGACGTACTTACGGCAGATCCGCTCAACGAAGACTGGGGCACAGGCTTTACGGCACTCGGCACAGGCACGGCTGCAATGTACATAGCTGCAAACGATGCAGTAAACCAGCCGACACAGAACAACGGATTGCCGCTCGCAAGCCTTTCCATGTGCGCGGTACCTGCAGGACCCGGCGGACAGTATTCGCTGTCAGGCGGTACACCTTACTTCTTTGCTAAAAACGCATCGGAAGCTGAAATAAACGCAGCTCTCGATTACCTCGAAATAATGGGTAAAGCTCCGGTCGCTTCCGATACAGCGATAGCAGGTATGAAAGCAGACGCTCAGAACAAGGTAGCTGCAGGCGTACCGGTTATTCCTCGTTTCCCGTGCTGGATCAACAAGGAAGTGCTTGATGCCGAAGCAAACATTATCAAGGAATTCGGAAATGTAGACACGAAACTGTATCAGAGTTATTTCGACGCTACTACCAGCGGCAAGCTCCGCATGGAAGAACCGGGATCCGCACAGGATATGTATGCTGAACTGACCAAGGTACTGCAGGCTGTCATAACCAATAAGAATGCAGACGTCCCAGCGCTGATGGAGAAGGCAAACAAGAACTATCAGTCGATCCTGGATGGATTGTTTAAAAAGAAGTAATAAAGTGATTATATGATTTGAAGCGGTGGGGGTTCTCATACAGAAGCCCCACTTGCTTTAAGTCATGGGGAAATAGAATTGCTATGCAACATTATAAAGTAGCTTATGTGCTGGCGCAATAAGCTTTGTCAATCAGGGGGAGGGGCCGGAGTGTTAAATCTTGAAACCGGTTTGGAACGGTCTGTTCGAACGGTACGAAAACAGAATTTCTTCAAACAGAAGGACACTGTCGGCTGGCTGGTCATGCTGCCAACACTGATACTGTTCGCATTCTTTGTATGGGAACCGCTGCTGGAAAGCATACGGCTTTCAATGTACACTGCGAAGGGTGTAAGGCTGCAGGAATTCGTGGGCTTCGACAACTACATTGCTTTATTCAAACATCCCGATTTTCTGGCGGCGTTCAAGAATACTTTTACTTACATCCTGTGGTCGCTGCTGCTTGGCTTTCCCATTCCGATAATAATGGCGGTGCTGATCAGCGAGACAGTCCATTTGAAAGGTTTCTTCCGCATCGGTGTTTATTTCCCCAATATGGTACCCGGAATGGCGACCGTTTTCATCTGGAGGTTCTTCTTCACTCCCGGGAATACCGGAGTTTTGAACATCCTGCTTTCAAAGCTGGGCATCTCGAACCAGATATGGCTCAACGACCCGAAACTGACCATTCCCCTGATCATACTGACAATGACCTGGAAAAATGCAGGCTCCACGGCTTTGATCTACATGGCAGGCATAAGCAATATAAGCGGCGACCTGTACGAAGCTGCCACAATAGATGGGGCGGGGATCTGGCAGCGTATCCGCTATATCGTTCTGCCAAGCATATTCTCATTGGGCAAGACACTTTTGATACTGCAGGTAATAGCGGTATTCCAGGTGTTGTATGAACCTTTGGTAATGACAAACGGCGGACCTAACAACGCAAGTATATCGCTGATGCAGCTAGTATACAACTATGCTTTCAGGGATTACAAATATCCGATGGGCGCCGCGCTATCAGTTTTGATCTGCGTTGTGCTGGTTATCCTCAGTGGCATATATACCAAGCTGACCAAAGAAAAAAGTAAGGGAGGAAGGGGAAGAGATGTTTGAAAAATATGAAACCAAAAAAGAAGGCGTTATCAGAGGCTACGATGTCCACTCATTTTATGTAAAATGCTTGATCATCGTCATATTGATCATTTGTATCCTTATGGCCGCTGCGTGTCTGTTCCCTGCCTTATGGGTGTTTTTAGCCAGTTTCAAGGATATCAAGGAATTCAAGACGAATGTCACGATATTTCCGTCGCATTTTGATTTCAAAGTTTTCTTAAAAACCTGGAACGAACTCAAATTTCTTAATTACTATTTGAATTCGCTGATACTGGTCGCAGGCAGCACGGTATGCGCAGTCATTTTCAACGGGTTGATAGCATACGGGCTGGGCGTGCTCAAGCCGAAGGGGTATAAGGCTGTCCAGGGTCTGGTCATGTGGAGCCTTCTGATCCCGGCCACCACCAGTATGGTCGCATTATTCGTAAATATCAACAGGGTAGGGCTGAATAGGTCTTTCGTACCGCTATGGCTCGCCTATGGCGCAAACGCGTTTTTTGTTGTGCTGTTCAAGCAGTTTTTTGAGAGTATGCCGTCTGATCTGTTCGAGGCCGCAAAACTCGACGGCTGCGGTGTGCTTCATGTATTTTTCCTCATACTGCTGCCGCTGTCAAAACCGATTATAATGGTAGTTACGATTTTTGCAATAAACGCATCGTGGTCCGATTTCCTGCTGCCTTACCTTGTTTTGAACGGTTCGGGCAAGGAAACGGTCATGATAACACTGTTCAAATTCAGAAATGCCAATACTCCGTTCGTAGATGTGCTACGGGCAGTATTCTATTCGATCATACCCCCTGCCATATTGTTCATGCTGTTCCAGAAGCAAATCACCGGCGGGGCGGTTATGGGCGCAATCAAGGAGTAGACTAACATGGCCAAAATAGCAGACAGGTATTTTACAACAGACCCCTGGTACGTCATCGAGGAAGGTTTCAACCCCGAATACAGCCAGGTTGCGGAATCTGTGTTTTCATTAGGCAACGAATATATGGGCCTGCGCGGGTATTTCGACGAGGGATATACTGGCAAAAGCCTTACGGGTAATTATTTTAACGGAATATACGGGCGGCAGGAACATACTCCGTCGGCTTACAAAGGCATTGCCGACAGTACCGAGTTTATGGTCAATGCCGTTAATTGGATATACACCAGGATATATGCAGGCGATGAACTGCTGGATCTGGGTAAAAGCAGCTTCAGCGGGTTCAGGCGCGAACTGGATATGAAAAACGGCATACTGAGCCGCTCCTTTATATGGACAACTTCAGGCGGAAATAAAATAAACCTGAAATTCGAGCGGTTTTTATCGATGAAACACGTTCATATCGGCGCTCAAAGAATATCCATCACTCCGCTCGGTTTCGACGGGGAGATCAGGATCATTGCCGGACTGGATTTTTCGGAGCCTCATCAGTCATTTGGACAAAATTTCTGGGATTGTTCGGATATCAAAACGGATGATGGCCATCTGAGCATTCTGGGCACCGTTAAGACTACGGGACAAAAGCTGTTCTCAAGCTGCCGGTTTTCAGGCGATTTTTATGATAAGCTCATTTCACAGAAGGAAATCAGCGTCAATGAGAAAGCTGCCGCCAGAGAATTTACAGTACAGCTCCGGGAGGGCAGTGAAACGACATTCGTAAGGATCGCTTCAAATCTGGCCTGCCAGGATATGGAAGGGGAAGCTTATCAGCTTTTCGAAAGGCAGCGCAGTCATTCGGGAGAAGAGCTCAAATTACTCGACTACGAAGTATTGAAGGAAGAAAACATCAGTTGGTGGAACAAGGTCTGGAATAAATCGGATATAGTGATCAGAGGCGATGAATTGAACCAGCAGGGGATACGTTTCTGTATTTTTCAGATGTTCCAGACATACCACGGAGCAAAGAAAGGCACAAATATAGGCGCAAAAGGTCTCACAGGAGAAGCCTACAGCGGCAATGCCTTCTGGGATACCGAGGTGTATTGCCTGCCATTCTTTATATTCAATAATCCGGAAGCGGCAAAAAATCTGCTGATCTTCAGGTATGTCACGCTGCCCGAGGCAAAGGAACGCGCTGGGAGCCTTGACTGCAAGGGAGCTTTTTATCCAATAGCGACGATCAGCGGACGCGAATGCTGCAATCTGTGGCAACATGCAAGCCTGCAGCTCCAGGCCTCGACTGCTGTAGCCTATGGGATCTGGTTTTATGAAAAGATCACGGGCGACAAGGAATTCCTTCTGGAATACGGGCTCCCGATGCTCGTCGAGATATGCAGGATGCTTGCGACCAGGGGAAGCTGGACGGAAGGCGGGAAAAAGTACGGCTATTATTGCGTCATGGGGCCGGATGAGTTTCAGATGATGGTCAATCACAATTGCTACACGAATTACATGGGAAGATTCACTTTCAACTACACGCTGAAAGTGTTGGACGAGCTTAAAAACCAGGCGTCGGACAGTCCGACCGAAGTCGGACGGAATTTGGCGGATAAGGAACGCAGCGACGAGCTTTTGCACACGATGGGCCTGACTGCCGACGAGTGTTCCGAATGGTCACGGATGGCCGATTGCATGTATATCCCGTATGACAATGATACTCAGCTTTTCGAGCAGCATGACGGATATTTCAAGCTGCCGCATGTCGATATCGGTTCCATACCGGTAGAGGACTTTCCGCTGTATCATCACTGGTCCTACGACCGCATCTACCGCAACGATATGATCAAGCAGCCCGATGTGCTGATGGTCATGCTGATGTTCAACGCCTCATTTGCTGAGGAAACTATCAGAAGGAATTACGAATTCTACGAACCAAGGTGCATTCACGAGAGCTCACTGTCGCCTTCGGTGCACTCGATCCTTGCCGCCCAGATCAAGAAGCACGCCGAAGCCTACGAATTTTTCAAGTTCGCGACGAGGCTCGATCTGGACAATTACAACAGGAATGCGTACGAAGGGCTCCATACGACCTCGATAGCGGCCGCATGGATGAATATAGTCTATGGCTTTGGAGGAATGCGTTCCGACGGCAGCGAGCTCTCTTTCTCTCCTTCGGTCCCCAATGGATGGGATGGCTATTCATTCCGGATAAGTTACCGTAACAACGTCATTTTCGTGGATGTAAGCAGAGAGAATGTGACGTTCAGGACATCGGACGATACGCCTGTGTCTGTGAACGTTTATGGGAAGCCCATAGTTCTGGGAAGGGAAGCTGAAATTGTTCCGATTCCCCTTGAATGGAGGGGATGAGCGGTGATCGGATGGAAACTCTCGGAGGAAGGCTTCGACCCTGATAAAATTGCATCAAACGGCAATAAATATCTCACAGGCAACGGCTACATGGGTATCAGGGGAACGCTGGAGGAATACGGAAGGAAGCAGTTTGCAGCCGTAAATCTTGCAGGTATATATGACCGTGTGGGCGATAGCTGGAGAGAGCCGCTCAATGCCCCAAACGGTCTTTACACGGTATTGCAGGCGGACGGTGTGACATACGCATTGCCGGAAGTGAAACCGGAGCGGCATGGAGTATGTCTGGACTACCGGAAAGCCCTTTTTTCAAGGAAGACGACATGGAAGACGGAAAACGGCGGAAAGCTTACACTTGAGACCGAACGTTTCGCAAGTCTGGCTGAGCCGCACCTTATCGCCATGAACTGCCGCATAACTGCCGACCATTATACCGATATCGTTCTGATGACTGGCGTTGACGGTGAAGTGTGGGATATAAACGGTCCGCATTATGATGAAATCGTTTTTTCGGAGGAGCAGGGGTGCATAAAGGCTGTCGCGACTACCCATGAAAACAGGGACAGGGTATGTGTTGCCGAATGCTGCAGGACCGTATCCGGCTGCAAAGAAACCACAGTGATAGGCAGCAAGCGTATAATGCGGCATATCAGTTTTTCTGCAGAACCCGGAAAAACATACGAAATTACAAAATGGATAAGCGTCTATACCGGCAGGGATCTGAAGGATTTTGAAAGTAAAGCCGTGCTGCTGGCAAATGATAGCATGGAATCGGGCTACACATCGTCAAAGGCCAGGCATGTGAGAAAATGGGAAGAAAAGTGGGCTGTCTCCGAGGTGGAGATCGAAGGCGACGACGCAGCTATGGAAGCATTGAATTATTCACTGTACCACCTGCACTCGATAGCTCCGGGTCATTCGCAGAACCTTTCCATAGCGGCCAGGGGACTGTCCGGCCAGACATACAAGGGGGCTGTATTCTGGGATACTGAGATGTTCATTCTCGACTTCTTCCTATATACCGAGCCTTCTGTAGCGAGATCACTGGTGAAGTACCGCATCGACACGCTTCAGGGGGCGAAGGAAAAGGCAGCCTCTTACGGCCATGAGGGAGCGTTTTACGCATGGGAAAGCCAGGAGGGGGGCTACGACGCCTGTACCGACTACAATGTGATCGATGTGTTTACAGGACGCCCAATGCGCACTTATTTCAGGGATAAGCAGGTCCATATCTCTGCGGCCATCGTTCACGCGATCATGCGCTACATCGATGCGACCGGGGACAGCTCTGTCCTTGACGAGGGCGGGGCGGAAACAATAATCGAATGCGCAGGGTTTTACTATTCCCTTTTACTCAGGAAGGCCGGCGGGGACAAATATGAACTGCACGATGTCATCGGACCTGACGAGTATCATGAAAGAGTCAATAATAACGGTTATACGAACCGCATGGCTAAATTCACCTTTGATATGGCGGTCAAGGTCCTTGACCTGACGGATAGCCTTAAGGCAGCAACAAAAGACAGGATATTCAGCAAATATCCAGTTCACCGGCTCAGACAGAAATATGCGGATGCATCGGAACACATATATATGCCCGGACCTGGTGAAGGAGGTGTTATCGAACAATTCGACGGCTATATGAAGCTTGAGGATGTTTCGATAGAAACGCTGAAGGGAAGGCTGCTCCATGAGAAGGAATACTGGGGAGGAGCATACGGTATTGCAGCGCATACTAAAGTAATAAAGCAGGCTGATGTCGTCACCTGGCTTACCCTTTTTCCCGAAGATTTTCCGGAGGCCATCCTTAAGAAGAACTGGGATTATTACGAACCCAGGACGGAACACGGGTCGTCGCTGAGCGCATGCATGTATGCCTTGCTGGCATGCCGCTTCGGTATGCCGGATATGGCCTATCCGTTCTTTCTCAAATCGGCGTGTGCGGATATCTCAGGGGGCGGGAAACAGTGGGCCGGGCTCATTTACATCGGGGGCACCCATCCGGCCGCATCCGGCGGAGCCTATATGACTGCGGTCGAAGGATTCGGGGGTATCAGTTTCGAGAATGGGGAAATAAAGGCGCGGCCTCGTCTGCCGGCGGCATGGAAGAGGCTGAAATTCATGATCCGATACCGCGGCAGGCTGTACAGGATCGATGAAACGGATGATGGAGCTGTTATCGAGGAGTGCGGGGGATGACCAATGCGGGAATGACCAATGCAGGGAATGATCGCTCTGCATTAGCGGAAGTATCGTCAGTTGTTTACTGCCTGTACGCTTTCGCGCTCAACAAGGTAAGTCGGCAGTATGATCTCGGTCTTATCGGGCTCTTTGCCGTCCAGCTTCTCCAGCATGAAGTCCACAGCCAGTTTGCCTTTCAGGTAGATATCCTGGTGGATGGTAGTCAAAGCCGGCGTAGTCATGCAACACAGGCTGATATCATCAAACCCGACGATTGAAATATCCTCCGGAACGCGAAGCCCGTTTTTACGGAGGCCGGACATTATCCCGGCGGCCATTACGTCGGCAGTTACTACAAGGCCGGTGACACCGGGCATTTTGGCAAGCTCGCTGCTTAGATTGATACAGGAAGCGATATCCATCTCATATTCGAAAACCAGCTGCTTGTCGAACGGTATTGAAGCCTCCGTCAAAGCAGCCTTGTAACCGTAAAAACGCTCCTGCAGAACGCCACCGTCGCGGATGCTCGGTGAAGCAAAGGCTATGCGCCGATGGCCTTTCGATATAAGATGCTTGGTAGCGGTATAGCTGCCCTTGAAATCTTCGAGGCCGACGTTGGAGAAATTCGGGTGATGTACATAACTATCGATGAAAACTATTGGTATAGTCAGTTCCGATAGCAAGTCGAAGAAACGATCCTTGAATATACCGGTAAAGAACAGGCCGTCGACGTTCCAGTTGCGCAGGAAGGCAAGTAGCTCATCAGGGGTCTCGACAGTCCTCAGCATGAGGTAATAACCGTTTAAGCGAAGAGTCTGCTCTATGGATCCTGTAAAGGACGATTGAAAAGGGTCTTCCATAAAGTTTGAGTCTTTTTTCGTATTGATGTGATTGATCATGCCAATAACTCTGGAAGAATTGGAAACAAGCGAGCGTGCCGACATATTGGGCACATAACCCGATTCCTTTATGGCGGTTTCTATTTTCTCTATCGTTTGTGCAGAAACCCGCCCGGCTTTTCCATTTATTACATTTGAAACTGTTGTGCAGCTGACGCCTGCGATTTTGGCTATATCTTTAATGGTTGTCATAGTAAGCTGTATCCTTTCCAGGGAGGTTTAATGTTAAACTGTTTTTAGTTTAGCATCTTTTAGTAGGATATACAAATAAAATTTGAAATGCCGTGCATGGCATGGATCCGTGCAAATAAGCGTAAAGGAACAGAGATAATGATAAAAGGTGTTATATTTGACCTGGACGGCGTCCTGGTCTCCACGGATGAACTCCATTACAAGGCGTGGAAAAGGCTGGCCGGCGAGATCGGCATCACCGGCTTCGGGCGGGAGGACAACAAAAAGCAGAGGGGTGTAGGCCGTATGGAGTCGCTTGAAGTGGTGCTTGCAAAAGACTGCAGGCATTATTCCGATGAAGAGAAGATCATTCTGGCCGACCGCAAAAATGAATATTATAAGGAAATGCTAAAGGAACTCGATCCGGGCGCCCTTCTGGCCGGGGCCGAAGAGACCCTGACAGCGCTGCACGGGGCAGGGTATCTGATCGGTATCGGTTCGGCAAGCAAAAATACGCCTTTGATACTTGAGAAGACCGGTATCGCAAGCTATATAGACAAAGTGAGCTGCGGGCTCGATATTACAAGATCGAAGCCGGATCCCGAGGTTTTCCTGGTCGCAGCCCGGAAGCTAGGACTGGAACTGGAGGAATGCCTTGTCGTTGAAGATTCCGCCGCAGGGATCGCTGCCGCAAGGGCCGGCGGAATGAAATCCCTGGGGGTTGGGCCTTTTTATGATAAACTCGGCGCCGATTTCGCTTCGAGGGCATTGCCTGACGTGGACTGGAATGTCCTGCTGAAGGAAGCCGGCCGAAATGATCGGGAGGAGGTATTATTATGTCCCTGAAAAGGAGAAGCACGGTTATATGCATGGTGCTGATAGTTCTTTTGGCGGCGGCAGTTGCGGGTTCCGCCGTATATGTACATGGAAAGGCTGATCAGGCAGTGAATGGGAATATTCTCAGCGAGTCAAAACTGGTGCTGTATGATGGCCCCAAGTCCCTGAAGGATGCTTCGGCTGAAGATCTCGAAGCTACTTCGGAATTTCAGAGGGATATTTCGCTGATGCACTGCACCGACACTCAGATCAAGGTCAACGGATATGACTGTTATGTTTATGACACCAATGTCAACAACTCAAGACAGTGGCACGAATACTACGCGCCTCCGCTTTCCAGGACTCCGATGACCTACTTCGATTTTGAAGGGGCTACCGTGATACAGATAACAGTGCCCGACAGAAAACTGGACAGTGTAAAGATAAGCCCGGTCAGTTACGGTATTAAGGCACAGACCGACAAGCAAAACCACACGGTGACTTTTACCGTCACGAAACCGGATGCCTATACCGTTACGTTCGATGATTCACCGGCGCGCGCCGTGCATATTTTTGCAAACCCAATGGAAACCGAGGTCCCGGCAAAGGACGACAAGCGTGTGATCTATATCGGCCCGGGCGAGTGGAACATAGAATCCATCATGCTTGAGGACAACCAGACGCTGTATCTTGCAGGCGGGTCGGTAGTCCATACCATTGTGAACGGCAATTTCGTGAAGAACGTTAAGGTCATGGGACGCGGCATCATAGACGGCTCACAGTATAAAGGCTGGCAGGGCAGGACTGCGTTCATACCGCTGAAATTCGACCATTGTGACAATGTCACGCTTGAAGACGTCATAGTGCTCAACCCGAACGCCTGGGTGTGCCAGGCCTATGATTCCCAAAACGGGGTCATAGACGGCATTAAAATCATTTCTCCCAGACCGAACGGAGACGGTATAACGCTGCAGTCATGCCAGAACTATGAAGTTAGGAACTGTTTTGTCAGGAGCTGGGATGATTCGCTGGTCGTGAAAAACTACGATACAAATTCCAGCAACATAACCTTCAGCCATAACCAGCTGTGGACCGATCTTGCACAGTCCATGGAAGTCGGTTATGAGACCAACAAGGGCAGTAAATCCGATTCCAAAATAACAGGCATACATTTTGAGAATATCACCGTTTTGAACAACTTCCACAAACCGGTCATTTCAGTACATAACGCGGACGACGCCGTTGTTTCGGACATTTCGTTCAGGGACATAGTCGTTGAAAATGCGCAGATGGGGAGCGGCGACGGCGCCAAGATGCCGTACCTGATAGATCTGCATATAGCGCAGGATCAGAACTGGTCAACTACGAAGGACAGAGGCGTCATCAAAGATGTGACTATCGATAACGTCCGCGTCCTGTCAGGAAAGAACAGTCCGTCGCGTATAAAGGGATTTGATGCGGAACATGCTGTTGAGAACGTCACGATCAGCAACCTTGAGATCCTGGGCGAAAAAATAACAGATTTCGCCGGCGGGCACTTCGAGATCGACAAGCCAACAACAAAAAATATTTCTTTGAAATGATCAGGGAGGTGTCAATTATGAAGTTTTCTTTCAATGGTTTACCGGCTTCAAAGATCCTTCCGGCAATTGTGGTCGTACTGGCTGCATTATTGATCGGCATACTTGCATACGGCTTCTTTGGCATCAAAGCGACTGCGGCGGTGATGGATACTGCAAACCTGACGGTCGTAGCTGCGCCGGACCAGACGGCGGCTATGGAACACCCTGATTTTATAAAGGAAGAATACGTTCCTGTAATTCCTGAAGGAAAGAATATAGCTCCGGACGGAATTGCCACAGCAAGCAGCTTCGCCGATGTTTATCCTGCGTCGAAAGCGATCGACGGCAACGTTAACGGTCCTTCCTACTGGGAAGCGAAGGCGGACAGTTATCCAAACATACTCACCGTCAAGCTGAAGGAGGCGACCAATATACATGCTGTAAGATTGCGCCTGAATCCTGCAGCCATATGGGGGAAAAGAACCCAGACCTTTTCCGTAAGCGCGGGCAGCGACGGTGAAAAATATACCGAACTCGTGCCTTCGACGCAATACACCTTCGATCCCGACAGAGGAAATGAAGTCGTCATCGAATTCGGCGACGTCAATGCGCAATACGTTCAGCTTGAATTCACTGAGAATTCAGGAGCAAGCGGTGCTCAGGCAGCCGAGCTCGAGATATACGGCAAATAATTGTGAAGTTATCGCAAAAGTGGTATTATTTCCTGGTATGGAACAATACCACTATTTTTTTTGGAGAAGAAGAATGACCGGAAATAATACTGACAAGGATATGAAATATGATATATCTGAAGATGTGGTCAGCACAGGAAACCCAAATGAACTGAGTATAAGGTTCGCAGTGGAGAAGGACATACCTCTCATCCTTGGATTCATCAAAAGCCTTGCTGAATATGAAAGGATGCTGGAGGATGTGATCGCTACAGAGGAAATATTGATGGAATCCCTCTTTAAAAGAAAGGCCGCCGAAGTCGTCATAGCAGAGTATGACGGAATGCCGGCGGGCTTTGCTTTGTTCTTTCATAATTTTTCAACGTTCCTGGGAAAGCCGGGGATATATCTCGAAGATTTATTTGTTAAACCTGAATTCCGCGGTAAAGGCATCGGCAGGCGGCTGCTTTCCTTCCTGGCCGGGCTCGTGCTTGAACGCGGTTGCGGCAGGCTTGAGTGGAGCTGTCTTGATTGGAACGAGCCCTCGATAAAATTCTATAAACAACTGGGAGCAGTCCCCATGCAGGACTGGACCGTTTACAGGGTCATCGGCGCGGAGCTTGCGGACCTGGCAGACTGCCCATATGGTCTTTGGACTTTGCCGGATAACATAGACCGGTGTTCATACCGGGAAAGAGACGAAAAAAACACCCGATGTATCCATAAAAAGTCTACTTACTAATAAAAATGTTTGCTGATATAGTTTAATGCAGGAGGTGTGCTATGCCTGCATTATTTTTCAGCATCGCCGGAAACGCAGCGGCAAACGTTATACAGCTCATTGCCGGATGCCTTTTGGCCGTGATCGTTTATACCGTTTTTAAAGGCCGTATCGAAGACACTTTGAACGTAAACGGTCTGAAACGACTTTCTTTTAAAAGGATACTCACTATCGCACTGCTTTCAATATGCGGAGCCGTGCTTCCTCTTGGAATATACGGGATACTCCCGATCATTGCTGCTCTACTGGCAGCCGGCTTCAACACTTATGCAGCCGGGGCGCTCCTTGTTTCCAATGTTATGTTCAATATGCTCATACCGGGCAATGATCCGGGCTTTATCTGGAAAACCGGCTATGAACAGCTCGTCTTTACTCTTATTGCCGGTTTCACAGCCGGGCTGCTTCTGCTGCTCGCAGGTAAAAGGGAGACCGTTGCTGTAAGGCCGCGATATCTGCCGCAAATAAAGGAAGACCCGTCCAAACCTAAAATGCTTGTGCTGCTTGCAGATGACAGTTTTCGGAAGCTGGGCCTTTTACTTGTGGCCGGAGTAATCGCTGATACTGTTTTTCAAAGATATATGCTGGGGGGCATCGTGAATGCCTTCTATTCCAATCCTGTAACGGAAGCGATCCCCACGTTTTTCGGGAGTCAAGATGTATCAAATCCCCTATTTCTGCTGACTTTTAAGATCATCTACATGCTCATGGACCTTATCAACCTGTTCGTACTGTCCGCAGTACTGAAATTCAGATGGCTGATAAGCTATTTCTGCTATTGGCTGCTATGGGCTGTTGTATTGGCTATTCCTGCATTTATATAGATTTTTAGTTAGGGAGGATGTAAAAATGCTAAAGGTAAAGAGCATAATCATTTACGGGCTCATACTGATCCTGTGCGCGGCCGCCGTAGCCGGCTATTTCATGACGAGATCCGAGACACCCGAAGCTGTTACAGCTCAGACGACTGATACAACGACAGGTACAGATGCCGCGGGGGCCGGCGGGACGTCCACAGATTCGCAGAACGCCGGTGGCAACGCATCAGCGGCAGGCGCTGCTTCCGCCGAAGCTGAAGGATCCGCTGCCAATAGCGGCCCGGACAACATCAGCCTGGATGCACATATTAAGGAAGTTATGCAGAAATCGGTTGCTGAACCCGATCCAAACCCGGTCGTCGGTATAGGAAGGGGAACCGACTATGTCAAAGTCACCGAAGAAGCCGTAAAAAACGCAGGAGGCATTGACGGCATCATCAAGAAAGGTGATACGGTCGTGATAAAGCCTAATTTATGCACTCTTGCCGAAGCCACCGACGGTCGGATCACCGATTACCGCATAGTGCAGAAGGTTGTGGATATGGTCAAGGCCCTCGGAGCTTCCAGGGTGATCATCGCGGAGGGCACGATAGCAGGCGATGCGTTCTCCGAACCATACCTGCGGAGGAATAAGTTCGATACGATAAAAGGAGTCGAGCTTGTAAATCTCAATGCCCTGAATCGGGAAGACTGTTATGAGCTTATGCCTGAAAAAAGCATGACGGGCAAAGGTATATTTATTCCGAAGATATATATGGATGCGGACGTGGTTATCGGCGTTGCCAAGCTGAAGACGCATTTCCAGCCGGATGCGGTGGTCTCACTGAGTCTTAAGAATTCATACGGAGTCCCGCCGGGAAACATATACGGTCTGGGCTCAAAGAACGGGCTGCATGCTCTCGGCCTGAAGGAATCCATTGTAGACATCAACAAGATAAGAAAACCCGATTTCTTTATCATTGACGGCATTGTAGGCGGAGAAGGCTACGGGCCGCTGAGCAACTCGCCCGTGGATTCGCAGATCATATTTGCCGGAAAGGATCCTGTTGCGCTTGATACGGCAGCCGCGACCTTCATGGGCTTTACTGTTGACGAAATACCGCATCTCAAGCTGGCCAGCGATGAAAAGCTCGGGATCTCCGATCTGAAAAGCATCAAAATAGTCGGCGCCGACCTGGACAAGATCAAAATGAAATTCGAACGTGCCTTTTAGCATTTAACGAATTGCGAAAATGAGGGTTCAAAGTGCTACTAAGCAGTATTTTCTATGAATTGTACGAAATTACATATTGGGTGATATTTCAGTTCAGGATGATATTCCCGTATTGGGCGGCAGGCACGATAGCCGGCTCGCTCATATCGGTATTCCTGTCGGACAGGATAACCGCTTTGGCAGGCAGACCGGGTCTGCGCAGATTCGGCCTGCTGGCCGTCATACCTGCCGCGCTGCTGGGAGCTGCATCCCCGATCTGCATGTACGGCACGGTGCCGCTGATAGCTTCTCTGGGGAGGAAAGGAGTCCCTCAATACCTACTGGCCTCTTTTATGGTAAGTTCCATACTTATCAACCCGAACCTGCTCCTTTTCTCGTTTTCATTGGGGACAGGTATAGCCGTGCTCAGGCTTGTTTTATGCATAGCTGCCGGAATAACTGCCGGCCTGGTTGTCAGGTGCTTTTTCAAAAACAGGCAATTGTTCAGCTTTGACGGTTTTGAAGACAAGAAAAAGAAAGCCTGTGATTCCGGAACTGCGACGAAATTCTTCAGTGACCTGAACAGGGCCATACTGAAAACGGCACCCTATTTTCTGGCGGGCATACTGCTTGCGGCTTTATTTGAGTGTTACTTCCCGAAAAATATCATAACGGACATCTTCGGCCGCAACAAAGGCTTCGGGGTACTGATGGCCGCATCTTTGGGCATTCCTGTCTATGTCTGCGGCGGAGGTACGATACCGCTGCTCAAGGCATGGCTCGAGGCGGGTATGAGCCCGGGCTCCGCTGTAGCGTTCATGATAACGGGGCCTGCGACTAAGATCACAAACCTTGGCGCAGTAAAAATAATTCTCGGTTTGAGGAATTTCATACTGTATATTGTCTTTAACATTGTATTTGCAGTCATGGCGGGTTTACTGACCGACATTATAATTTGAGGGTGTGATAGGCATGAGTAAGGTAGCTGTAGTTAAATGTGAAAATTATGATTATGATAAGGTTAAAAGCTCTGTCAGGTCTTCGCTTGATCTGCTCGGCGGCATTTCATCATTTGTTTCGCCGGGGGAGAAAGTTCTTCTCAAAGTGAACCTTCTGATCAGGAGAAAACCCGACAAAGTTACAACGACCCATCCTGCGCTGGCCAGAGCGCTTGCCGAGCTGGTACTCGAAGCAGGCGCATATCCGATAATAGGCGATAGCCCAGGAGGTTACCATTTCTATAACAGGAACACTCTTGAGTCGGTCTATGAGACATGCGGGATGAAGGAAGCCGCAGAGCTCAGCGGCGCAGCCCTCAATTACGATACGGACGTCGTCGATGTGCCATACCCGCAGGGGAAGCTTATGAAGGCTATCAAGACTATCAAGCCGGTCATGGAAGTCGACAAGATCATCAACATACCCAAAATAAAGACTCATGCCATGACGGTATACAGCGGGGCTGTCAAGAACCTTTTCGGTGTCATACCCGGCAGCTACAAGGCGGAATACCACCTTCGGTTCGAAGATACCGGGGATTTCGCCGATGTGCTTTTAGACATCTGCAGCTTTGCAAAACCTGTGCTTACCGTGATGGACGCCATCGTAGGCATGCAGGGTTACGGACCGACAAACGGCTCGCCCAAGCAGGTGGGCCTTGTCATTGCAAGTGTCGATCCATATGAGCTCGACGTCGTCGCTTCAAAAATAATCGGGCTGAAGCCAAAGCAGGTCCCTACTGTAAGGAAGTCTATCGAAAGAGGCTTGTGCAGCGGTGAACCGGAGGATGTGGAAGTAGTCGGGGAGAGGATCGAAGATGTCGCCGTGGACGACTATAGGATACCGACACTCAAGCTTTCATTCAATTTCTACGATCTGGTGATGCCTCGTTTCATCGCTAAAAGGTTGAACCGTGTTATGCGCGCCAAACCGTATTTCAAACACGATGCGTGTAAGAGCTGCGGTATGTGCACTAAAGGCTGTCCGCCGAGGGCCATTGAAATGAAGGATGGCAAGCCTGTCGTGGATATCGACAGGTGTATCCGGTGCTTTTGCTGTCATGAATTATGCGTTTATAATGCAGTTGAGATCAAGCGCCCATGGTGGCTGAAGCTTATATTGAGATGATAATCCGTTCACTCTTAATGTATTCCTGACATAACATGATAATAAAATGGATTTCACCATGTTTACATGGAAACGGGGAGTGAAATTATGTTATCAAGAGAGGAATATGTCAGATTATCATTGGAGTTTAACCTGTTTTTCGGGAGGATCATGAAGGAGCATTCCTTCTTCCTGGAAGCGAGTTTTACGAGCAAAGACGCACAATTGGGCAGAGAAGCCGATAATTTCAAACTACAATATGAGATGCTTATAGCGGAGACAATTTCATTGTCCAATGGCGCCATCAGCCCTGCCGTTGTGAGCTCGCAGGAATTTGTCACCCCATATACTGAAAATGCAGAACGGGTATCCCAATTTTATACCGGAATTTCGCTGAATTCGGCTTTGACACAGGCTGAGACAGGTCTGACCGGAAGTGCGGGCATGACGCCTGATCCGCTGTTTGAGAAAAGAGTGTTCATGCTGAACCAGAAAGCGATCATGCTGACGAATGCGCTGATCCAATTCAAGACCAGGATACTTACGGATGTGCTTGCATGCAGGCTCTTTACCATGAATTACCCTCTGCTGATCGACCATATCATGAGGGAGGCAAAATTATACCTCAGGACGCTGATAATGCTGCAGAACAGGGTGGATATGAATGTCGAAAAAGAGCTTGCCGAACAGGAGATGTTCTGGAACAGGATAATGGCGGAGCACTCCAAGTTCATACGCGGATTGCTCGATCCTACGGAGGATGCCCTGATAAAAAAGGCGAACGATTTCGGAAATGAGTTCGACGACCTGACCAGGCAGGCCACTGCGGCCGTCGATCAGACAGCGCTGCTGCCTGCTGTCACGGATAAGAGCCTGAAGGCCGTAAAGGACATTAAGGATTTCAAGACTGCAGGCACAAAGGGCTTGATCGAATGTAAGATAAAAGCGATAATGGTGCCTTTGCTTGGAGACCACGTACTGCGTGAGGCAAACCACTTCATGCGTATACTTGAAAAACGCGGATGAGACGTTGAATTTTCATCCTGTGGGTGTATGAAACGACGAATACCGGCTGGTGGTATGATTTCGGCTTCTACACAGCCATTATCAGCGGCTTCGGCGGGCTGTCACTTGTTAGAAAAAATAAAAGCGGACAGCAGAAATAAGAATCCTAATAGTGGGGGAAAATATATTTGACCTTTTGCGACTGGTATTATACAATTTTACATAATCTACAGAAAAGTGGGGAACTCATAGAGTAACCCCACTTTTTATTTGGGAGTCGAAGACATGAAAATTATTATCATCGGCGATGGTAAAGTTGGGTATAGTCTGGCTTAAAACTTATCAAAGGGCGATAACGATGTTACAATAATCGACAAAATTTTGCGTTGAGGCGGCATGTATGCTGCCCTCCCTTTTTGTATCGCTATATTATAGTTAGAATGATTCCGCGGCATTCCTGATCACTATTGCACTGCTCTTGTCGGTCAGTCTTGTCCTTTATTTCATCAAGCCTAGAGCAACAGATATCTATGCCAGGGACGGATTTGCCATTGTTGCATTCGGATGGATACTGTTGTCTTTTTTCGGAGCGCTTCCCTTTGTAATCAGCGGCGCCATACCGTCAATGGTGGACGCGTTTTTTGAGTCGGTTTCCGGTTTTACCACGACCGGATCAAGCATATTGACAAATGTAGAAATACTGCCGAGGGGAATACTGTTCTGGAGAAGCTTTACGCACTGGGTCGGCGGCATGGGAGTGCTGATCCTTATGCTGGCGGTGCTGCCTTCCGTAAAAGCGAACACGCTTCATATTTTGAAAGCTGAAAGTCCGGGCCCGAATCCCGGAAAGCTTGTTCCTAAAATCGGACAAACAGTAAAGATACTTTATTTAATTTATCTGATTCTTACGGTCATTCTGCATGATAGTAGGCAGACTGGAAATTTTACCTGTGCTGCTGATATTCACACCTTCTTTCTGGAAACGTGTAAATAGATAAACGGGAGAGTAGATTGCCTCATAAAAAACCGTAAACAACGACGCCCGCTACGCCTGCGATCAGCATGACGATTATGGGGTTCAGCTTGAATTTCCTCAGCAGGAACAAGCTGGCCAGAAACAGTGCCGCAGCTATCCAGTTAAAATCCGACGGCGTTATGGGGAACTCCTCCTTGTTGAACAATACCGTGACCAGTATCGACAGGCCTGCAGAGGCGATCAGTGCGACAACAGCCGGGCGGAGACCTTTTATTATGCCCTGTACCATGCTGAGGCCTTTGTATTTATAGTAAAGTGTTGCGAGGATAAGTACTATTATGCACGAAGGTGTGACACAGCCGACTGTGGCCACTATTGCCCCGGCTATTCCGGCGATTTTTGTGCCTACGAATGTGGATGCATTGATGGCGATCGGGCCAGGGGTCATCTGTGATATTGTCAGCACATCCATAAATTCCGTTGGCGTCAGCCAGTTATGTACATCGAGGACCTGATGCTGTATCAGCGGAAGCGCGGCATACCCGCCTCCGAAGCTGAAAAGGCCGACAATAAAGAAGCTCCAGAACAATTGAAAAAGTATCATTTGTCCCGTCCCTCCTTTCTGTCCGTACTGCGGTTCGTACGGTATGTCGTCCAGGCTCCCAGTGCACCGCATATCAAAAGTATGTATATGATATTGACCTTCAGAAATGACGCCGCTATAAATGCCAGAAGCATGACGGCTATCGGAACCAGCGATTTATTTTTTATTATCTTTGCCGCCATATCGATAACGACATCAGCAATAACGGCAGCTACGCCGGCGGACATCCCCTTCATCAGGGTTTTGACTATCATATTGTCGCGGAAGGCGATATAAAAATACGATATAACGGTTATGATTATCAACGGCGGAAGTATTGTCCCCAGGATTGTCAGGAAGGCTCCAGGAATGCCGGCCATCCGGTACCCGACCAGGATCGACGTGTTTACCGCGATCGGTCCGGGCGCCGAC
>Ga0207800_1000163_pt1 | contig 23539 bp, 21 predicted proteins | sample LuqExpMetageno11_FD_187769 | JGI IMG/M metagenome (GOLD analysis project Ga0207800, IMG submission 187769) | Tropical forest soil microbial communities from Luquillo Experimental Forest, Puerto Rico - Sample 11 (SPAdes) | ecosystem: Environmental > Terrestrial > Soil > Tropical forest ... | reverse complement strand
CTGATTGGATGCGTTACATAGCTTATTGTCTGCCTCTTACTTATGCAATTGATGCTATGCGTACTATCATGATCAAGGGCCAGGGTTTGAACGCCATATCTAATGATGTAATTATACTTACACTCTTTGCAATTGTTACCTTCACTTTAGGTGTCCATCTTTTCAGGAGGGAAGCATAAAATGAAAAAAGTAATAGCACTCTCTTTAATCTCTTTCCTATTGATTTCTATGATATCATGCACAGCAAGCGCTTCTGACACTCCGGATAATTATAATATTCCTCAAAGCTTTGATCTTGGAAAAAATTATTATAATGTATATGGTAGCCCTGATCTTAATGCTAATATTATTGGAAGTAATGAATTTGATAAGGATCAAACGGCTACTTTAAATATTGATATAATGAACAAAGGCAAATTATTAGGATTTAAGAATGACAAAACCCCTTATGGTTCAGATGAAATTTATGCTGCTCAGACCGAAATGAAACTAGAGAGCGGTGTAGTTGATGCTTCAAATGTGGTGGCTTCTCTTTCAACAGATCCTGGAAGTCCAATTGAAATTAAATCGGTCAGCCAGCAAATAGGTTCTATAAAAAGTGGAGAGAACTCACTTGCACCAGCAAGATTTGATATAAAAATTGATAAAAATGCAAAAGCTGGAGAATATAATCTTTACTTGAATCTTTCTTACGATTATCAGAAGAACGTGCAAATCATGAATCCGAATGCTACTGCTCAGACCTATGACGTAAGTCGCTGGTACGGAATTATGAACCAGAATCAGACATTAAAGATTAAAATTAAAAATCAGGTTGATTTTGAAATCGTAAATACTACAGGCAGTATTTCTCCAGGTGGGGATAATATAATCGATGTAACAATTAAAAACACTGGTGAGGAAGAAGCAAGAAACGTTAAAGCAATTATTAACCCAGCTGATCCTTTAAGCACAACTGATAGTATGGCATTCCTGTCTACTATGGCACCTGGCAGTACGGCTGTTGCAAAAATTAAGATTAAAGCAGATAGTGAAGCTGTACCTAAAGTATATGGAATTGATACGATTTTAAAATATGAAACTCCGGAAGGTGATACCAATTATTCTGATGTTCTTGATGCTCCGGTAGAAGTAAAAGAAGCTGGATTCTTTGAGAAATTCTTTGGCTGGCTTTAATAAAAAATAGATCTCAAGGAGACAATCCTTGAGGTCGTTATTTTTATTTGAGTAAATAAATCTAAATTTCAGCATCAACACAAACTATATATGTCATGGTGCGTTCTCTAATGATGTTTTTACCGAAAAACTCATGCTTTTACAGGAATTTCCTGAAAGGTTACGCAGCAGTTTGCTGTGGCGGATTAAAATCTCCCGATCGATGTGTTGGTCCGTTATAGTCGGTAAAGATATAACTTAAGCCCAAAGAACTCTCTTTAGGGCATCGATCAATTGATATCAGGAGAATTATTATGGCAAAGATGCATACCAAAAGAAAAGGCAAATCTGCTTCCACCAGGCCTATCAGAACCGAGCCGCCTGAGTGGTGTAAGATCAGCGCTGAAGAAGTTACTTCAATTATCCTGGATCTCTGGAAACAGGGTGTCTCTACTGCCGAAATCGGGATGACTTTAAGGGACCGTTACGGGGTTCCAGATGCAAAGCTTATCACAGGCAAAAAGATCACAGCCATCCTTAAGGAGAACAACGTTGCTCTGAACGTTCCGGAAGACCTTACAAACCTGATTGTGAAGGCTCTGAGGCTCAGAAAACACCTTTCTATTAACAAGAAGGATGTTCATAACAAGCGTGCTCTTAACCTGACTGAATCCAAGATTAGAAGGCTTGTTAAGTACTACCAGCAGGAAAAGGTACTTCCGAGAGACTGGTTCTACAAGCCTGAAACTGCAGAAATGATGATTACCAGGTAAAAACCTGGAAATCTCTTTTTAGTCGGTTTTGATCTCTTACAAACCGTACCACTATTTTAAAATTCTATTTTTACTTTTCTTCTTTAATTGTGAAATCTTTTTTTACTTTTTCTGATTCCCCTCTTTACGTTGGTAATTCTTGTTATCATATAAGTCCCAATCTGGCCCATTTACAAGTTATGAGCCAATGCCATTTTAGGGCTCCCAGGAACCACGCACTGCATACCTGCAATCTCCCCTATAACCACAGGCAGCCCATATACCTCTTCGATCACCTGGGGTGTAATTACTTCGGCTCCTCCATGTGCGTGTACTTTTCCTTCCTTCAGGAAAATAAATCTGTTTGCATACCTGAGGGCTTGGTTGAGGTCATGCATGGTCATTACGGCTGCAATCCCATGCTCAAGAACAATCTGCTTGATTATGGCAAGGATCTCAACCTGATTTCTCAGGTCAAGACTGCTTGTAGGCTCGTCAAGAAGGAGGATTTTTGGCTCCTGTACGAGTGAACGTGCGATTGCGACCTTCTGGAGTTCCCCGCCGCTCATTTCATCGATATAAGCCAGGCGGAGGTTTTCCATAGAAAGTAATCTGAAGACTGAATCGACTATTCGAAGGTCCTTTTCGGTAATATCCCATTTGATGTGTGGTCGTCTTCCAAGCAGGACTGCATCAAAGGCAGTAAGCCTTCCAGTTTCCACCCTCTGGGGAACATACCCAATAAGACGTGCGATTTCCATTGTTCCTATATTAAAAAGATTATTTCCATCAAGGTGAACTGCTCCCCCTTTGGGGTGGAGAATCCTGTTAAGGCATTTTAAAAGTGTAGTCTTGCCAACCCCATTGGGTCCAAGGATTGCTACAACTTCTCTTTCTTCGACGGAAAAGGCTATTTCATGCAAGACTTTACGGTTACGATACAAGAATTCAAGTTCTTCTACTGAAAGGATCATCGTTTGTACCCCTTAAGAAGTAAGTATATGAAAGTAGGTGCTCCCATGAAAGCAGTAAGAACAGATACAGGAAGCACATATGGCGATATTATAAGCCTTGCAGCGGTGTCTGATGCCAGAAGGAGAGATCCTCCAAATATAATAGAACCAGGTATAAGGTATCGCTGGTCATCTCCTATGACTCTTCTGACCATGTGCGGGCAGATCAATCCTATAAACCCTATAACCCCAATAAATGCAACAATCGCTGCTGAGACCATGGCTGCGACTACCATGCATATTAATCTTATTCTTTCCACGTTGACACCTAAACCCTTTGCAGTCTCATCACCTGCATCTATGGCATTATAATTCCAGCAGTTAGCGACGAAGAATATGACTGCAAGCAACACAATGACTGTCATTATCTCAAGTTGCAGCCAGTTAACTCTCCCTACGTCGCCGAAAGTCCAGAAGACGACTGCTGCAAGCTGGGTGTCGTCAGCAAAGTACTGGAGGAACATCGTACCTGCAGTAAAGAGGGAAGAAAGCGCAACTCCTGCAAGCACCATTACCTCTGGTGAAGCTCCCCGTATACTCGAGATTAACAGGATTACTCCTGTCGCAAGGAGGCAAAAGAGGAAAGCTACTATTGTAGTCAGGTAAGGATTGTTGATTATAATAGCATTTGCAACTGTGGACTGCATTTTTCCAGTGCCTAGAACTACTAAAGAGAATGCAGCTCCAAAAGCACCGGCATTTGAAATTCCAAGCGTAAAAGGGGATGCGATAGGATTACGCAGGATAGACTGCATTACAACTCCTGTAACTGAAAGTCCGGCTCCTGCAACTATTGCAGCCAGGGCTTGCGGGAGGCGAATGTTCCAGATTATTGAGTCCCATCTTGTAGAGACACTCTGTCTCATTAGCGTTTGCAACACTTCTTGAGGAGGTATTGTTACTGCGCCTACTGAGATCGAGTAAACAAGCAAAGCGAAGAGGAGCAGGAGCCCCCCCATTATCCAGAAGTATTTTCTGCGTATATATACGAGATAATCTTCAGGAACTGCTCCATTGGCAAAGTGCACTTGTTTATACCCTCCATCATAGTGGAATCTGCTTGAATCCCATATTGTTGTACTGTTTGTTCAGATCAGAAAATACTGGTTTACCAAGGAAAAAGGTATAAATCTCGTTGGCTTTAGCTTCAGGATCAATATCCTTAAAGCGGTCTGGATAGAGCACTTTCCCTACATAATAAGCATTTGCAAGCACTGACTCGTAGTTGGTGCTGTAGTAATTGTAGGGTATCACTCCGTAAACTTTGCCGTTCTTAACTGCTGAAAGGCCTTTGAGTGATGTGTCATTCTTGAGCTCTCCTATTGCTCCTTCATTGCCCAGCTGGAGGGTACCGATGTCAATAAATAGATATTCTGGATCCCAGTCTACGAGAGCTTCTTTAGCAATATCAGCATGGTCTGTACTCATTCCGGCTGCAACATTCTTTGCGTTCACCCAGAGGAATGGCGGGTAAGCAGGTTCAGTAGAAATTATTCCATGAGCTCCAGCCATGCTCACACCCCCAACATAGGCAGTCTTTCTTTCGGATTCGGGAATGTCAGCAGTCCTGCTTTCTAAGTCTTGCATTGTAGCGTTGATATAACTGATTATTTCTTCTGCCCTTTGCTGTTTGCCTACTACCTTACTCATTATCCTGAGAGAACTGTACATTTCGGCTCTATTTTTCTCGTTACTTAAAGATCCGTAAGGTAATGAGACCACAGGAATACCGGTTTTACTTTGAAGGGTATCAGCTTCAGTAGCAGTCGGTGCCGAAGATTGTCCAATCATACTGGTTTTTAGGACAACTTGGGGATTAATTTCAATTATCTTCTCTGGATCATCTTTACCTCTGGCTTCTCCAATCAGGGGGTAGTCTTTAAGCTGAGGATTTGCAAGGACATAAGGGCGGCCTTCTATCTCGTTTTTTGTCTTCTCGAGGCTGTCAACTCCTACTACATAATCCTGGGATTGCAAGTATACGAGGTAGCGCAAGCATCCTGCCCCTGAACAGACAACTCTGGTGACATTTTCAGGTATAGTGACGTTTCTCCCTAAACCGTCAGTCATTGTGATCCCAGGAGACTCTGCTATTTTTTCTGTATTCACGTTTCCGGTAGAGTTTGCGAGTCCCTCATCACTTGTCCCCCCAGAGGGTGTGGATTTGCTGGTACATCCTGAGGTTGCGATAAAGAAAACAATGAGCAATCCTATAAGCATAACTTTACTTGACTTACTACTCAAGAACAGTTTCATGTTACTTCCTCTAATTTAGTACTAAAAATGAATTACAGAAACTTAACTAAATTCTGCAATTAATTATAATAATTAGAATAATTTTTTATTAAATATGATTATATACTATAAATTTGCAGAAAAATTAATCTATTTGATTATTTTTTTCTACATAAATAACATTTTTGATTAACAGTGTTTACTATAATTTTTATAAGATAACACTTTTATCTAATTAAATAATACTATATCTAACTACATTAATAACTGTTTATTTTTAATCCACGCGAACGAGAAGTTTTTGAAAAATCTTCTAGTTTCCATTTTCTTGGTTTAATCCTATTTTGGTGTCTCGAAATCAGGGACAGAATAAATTTTGTTTAAATCAATAATAAGGAAAGATAGCATGGAGAAAAGTAAAAGCATAATCGGACTTGACATAATCAGTGAAGCAGAAAAAAACAGAAGAATACCCGATTTAATGCAAAAACCTGAAGTTGAAGCCGATTGTCTTTTCAAGCTTCTTGACTCTTCTATTCAAGGTTTAAGAGAGTGTAGGCTTATCGCTACTGCATTTGAACTTGGAGTTTTTGAAGCCTTTAAAGTTCCTTTATCTGCAGAGACTCTGGCTGAAAAGCTTGGTTGCAGTCCTGTACTTATGCCTCATTTCTGTGACGCTCTCCACAGCCTTGGGCTTCTTGACAAGTTTAAAAAAGGGGAATATGAAGAAAATCCAGAGATAAAGAAAAATGGGGGTGCAGTATATCTTGTTTCAGAACTCAGTGCTACTTATCTTCTGGAAACCTCTCCGTTTTTGCAGCAGTATTACCTTGCCGAAAGGTTCAGGAATATTGAGTTATGGACTCGACTTCCTCAGATTTTGAGGAACGGGCCTGATATTGTTGAGAAAGGGCCTTTTTTTGGAGAAATTATCCAGTGTATGGCTGAAAATGCACGCTGCGGGATGCTTCAGGAAACTGTCCAAATTGTTATGGAAAATGTTGACTTCAAGAACGTTAAAGAGATGCTTGACCTCGGAGGTGGACATGGGTTATATGCTATTGCTTTTGCAAAATTGAACGAAGATCTTCAGGCTTTTGTTTTTGACTTACCTTCTGTAACGGAAAAGACAAAGTATTTTATCGAGAAATATGGAGCATCAAACGTGGATGTAATTTCAGGAGATTTTTTCAAAGATGAAATCGGAGATGGATATGATCTTATTTTCTCTTCCTTTAATCCCGGCGGAAAAGTACCTTCCCTTATCCCTAAAATTGCTGAGGCACTAAACCCCGGAGGTATTTTTATAACCCGGCAGGTCCCTGATGAGAAAATGAAGTCTAGTCCTCTTCTCAGCCTTGATTGGAACTTATGGACCTTTGAAGATGTGAAAAAAGGAGGTTCAGGCTACAGTTTTGAGAATAGTATTCCCTTTTCCGAATATATAGAGATGCTTGGGAATTATGGGCTTGAAGTATTCCGAGCACTCGATATGAGGGGAACGTCAAGGATTGTGTTTGCACGAAAAATAGCCTTATTTTGAGGGAGATCTCAGGTTTAACGGTAAAGTCGATAAACTTTCCCGAGAGAGTTTCGAAATGGATGTGACTCAATATTACAATATTAGGAACAATCAACTATTCCAATAGGCTTGTTCAAAAAAAAAGTATGTTAAGAAAGGAGTGGTTTTTTAACTGATTATTTCTAGGCTCATATCTATCCATCTTGCTTTATGGATAAGAGAACCCATGGATATGACATCTACTCCTGTTTTTGCATAACCTTCAAGGTTTTCCTGGGAAATTCCTCCGGAAGCCTCCACAATAACCGAGTCTCTAAGCTTTTTTTCTTTAAGTATCTCTAATGTTTCCCTGATTACTTCGGGTTGCATGTTGTCCAGCATTATAATATCAGCTCCAAGTTTTGCCGCGAGCACAGCGCTTTCTGCAGCCTCTATCTCAACTTCTATTTTTCTAGTGAAGCTAGTTTTTTTCGCAGCCTCAATAGCAGCTTCTACTCCCATCAGTTTAATGTGATTATCTTTAATCATAACTGAATCTGAAAGGTTAAATCTGTGAGTATCTCCACCGCCTGCAGCTACAGCCAATTTTTCAAATTTCCTTATGCCAGGAGTAGTTTTTCTAGTGCAGGCTACCCTTGTAGTTTCTGAATATTTTCTTACCATATCCACACAGGCTCGAGTAAGGGTTGCAATCCCGCTAAGGTGCCCGAGGAAATTCAGAACAAGCCTCTCTGCCCTAAGTATAGATACTGCTCCTCCTTTTATCCTGAAAATTATTTCGCCTTCTTTGAGACAATCCCCGTCTTTATGAGTGGTTTCAGTTTGAATTCCAAGATAACAAAAGATTGATTCGGCTTCTTTAATCCCTGCAATAATACAGTCTTCTTTTGTGAAAATAATAGCTTCTGCAAGTTTGTCAGGCACAATAGTACAAGAAACGTCATCGTACCCCAGATCTTCTTCTATAAAGCTTTCAACTTCTTTGATAAGCATGATTTTACCTCGCTATTGTATGTTTCTCGAATTTATAAGATGTGCGCTGTTATTTCTGCTGGATTTCTTTGTAGGAGATCGCTCTCTCGTTTTATCCTCATTTGCTTTGCTGATAATATAGAAGCCAGCAGAAGATTTAAAGATAGGAAATAGAATACAATAATCCCGATTCTCAGGCTTATGAAGCCTGTTGATAAAGTAAAGATGAAATAATGACATATTTATTACTTCTCAGGAGTCTAAAATGCTGAAAATAGGAATTGTTGGCTGCGGATTTATTGGCGGACAGATTTGCAAGGCTATTGATAGCGGGGCTATCAATGCGGAATTATATGCTATCTCAGATTTATCTGAAAGCAAGGTTCTTAAACTGGTAGCTTCCTTGAAAAAATGTAGCCCTGCCTGTCTGAAGGTCGAAGAATTATTGCAAAACGTTGACCTTGTTATAGAAAGTGCCTCTCAAAACGCTGTTAGGTTAATAGTACCTAAAGCTCTTGAAGCAGGGCGCGATGTGATGGTTCTAAGTGTAGGCGCTCTTGCGGACGAAGAACTCAGAGAAAGACTCTTCACACTTGCAAAACAGAATAACTGCAAGCTCCATTTCCCTTCCGGCGCAGTCGCTGGTATCGATGGAATAAATTCCGCATCAGCAGCGAAAATCTCTTCAGTTACCCTTACTACCAGAAAACCGCCAATAAGCCTCGCAGGCGCTCCACATGTTGAAGCTCTGGGAATTGAGCTTGAAAAAATCGAAAAAGAAACCTTGCTTTTTGAAGGGCCTGCCTCGGAAGCAGTCAAAGCCTTCCCTGCAAACGTAAATGTTGCAGCCACAATAAGCCTTGCTGGAATAGGCTTTGAGCGGACGAAAGTAAGAGTGATTGCCGATCCCTCCCTATCCAGAAATGTACACGAGATAACTGTAGAAGGTGAATTCGGTAAATTTTCCACCAGAATCGAAAATCTTCCCTCTCCAGAAAACCCGAAAACTAGCTATCTTGCAGCTCTCTCTGCAATTTCCACCCTAAAAAAGATCCTGAGTCCAGTTCAGATCGGAACCTGATGCGACCGAAAAAGCACGAATTAACTGCCTTTATCTTTTTTACAGTCAAGAATGAATATTTATTGACTTATTTCTTTTTGAGCGCAACCGTTGTGCCACAACCGTTGCGCCGGTTGATCACGCCGGATAGGGTTTGGAGATAAGGTTCTCAAAATCAAACATTGCTCCGTTTTCTATCAACCCTTTTTTGAAAAGGATTGCGTTGCACCGCTTGACCATGCTACTGTGCTGTCTGAAAAGAAGTTTGGGTAATCAGTCCTCTTGAGCGAGTTTAAGTTTAGAGCTTTTCTTGCCCTAAATAAGCCTTCTTGAGCTCAGCTGGGTATCTTTATTATAATTTAGTCCGCTTGAGCGAGCGAAGCGAGTGAAACGGACCCCGTCCTCCCGAGACGGGACTCGGGCGACTCACAAATATTATATAGCGCGGAAGAGTTAAGCACGTAAGTTCTCAGAAGCAGGTGGCACATTTAAAAATGAGCGCTCAGGATGTAGTTTTTCCACTGTTGCACTCCTTTTTATGTCAGTTTGCCTGTTAAATATCCTACGTTAAAACTTATCATCTAAAACTTGACCTTCAACCTTAGATCTCGATCTATTTCGGATCTTTTCAAAAACTTATGGTGGTCCCATGCAGCAAGCAGAGCTTATCGAAAGGATCAAAGAACTCAAAATAAAACGAAATGCAGTTATTCTTGCTCATTACTATTCCCGTCCTGAGGTTCAGGATATAGCAGATTTTGTCGGAGACTCTCTAGGCCTAAGCCAAGAAGCTGTCCGTCAGACTGCTGATGTTATTGTCTTTTGTGGTGTCCATTTTATGGGAGAAAGTGCTGCAATTCTTTGTCCTGACAAAACTGTTCTCCTGCCAGAAATCGATGCAACCTGCCCTATGGCTGATATGGTAAATGTCGAAGGCCTTAAGAGAGAAAAAGAAAAGCATCCTAATGCCTTGGTTGTTTGCTATGTTAATAGCTCAGCTGCTGTTAAGGCCGAGTCTTATATCTGCTGTACGTCGGCTAATGCGGTAGAGGTAGTAAACTCCCTGGAAGCCGATGAGATTATCTTTGTGCCTGATAAAAACCTGGCCGCCTACGTTGAAGCCCGGACTGACAAAAGAATTATTCCCTGGGAAGGGCACTGTCCCACGCACCACCAGATCCTGAGAGAAGATGTCCTGAAAATGAAGGAAAAGCATCCTGATGCTAAGTTTATTGCGCATCCCGAGTGTCGTCCCGAGGTCCTGGAACTTGCAGACCACATAGCAAGCACTCGAGGGATGATAATGTATGCGAAAAACTCTCCTTCCAAGGAGTTCATTATAGGTACAGAATGTGGACTACTCCACGGGCTATATAAGGCATCTCCCCAAAAAAAATATTACTGCATTTCTGAATTTGCCTGCTGCCCGAGTATGAAAATGATTAATCTTGAGAAAGTCCTGGTTTCTCTTGAAAAAATCCAGCATATAGTGACTGTTCCATATGACGTGAGAATCCGGGCAAAAGAAGCGCTTGACCGAATGCTCGCGGTAAAAATTCAATAAATATCTTGTACTTTAAACTTTGTTGTTTGCCGATTCACTTTATTCAATTATGAGGAACAATAGAAAGTAGGTGAGAAAAGAGTCTCACGTACTCCTCTAATATATATTTTTCAGATCTTTTTCTTTAACACGCAGTATCCAGCTATAATCATGAAAAGCGGTAAAGAAATTGCCATAATTATCCTAGCTGCTCTCATCGGATACTTTATTATACTATTTCCTGCGCCTAGGGTTTTCAGAGTTTCCGTTATTTTATCTTCACCAGGAATTCCGTTGCTGTTTTCATTCTGCCCGGTGTTTTCAGTTATTGCAAAGAAGGAATAGCCAGGCGTTTTTGCTTTAAAGTAAACGTAATTTTTGTCTTCTCCAACTTTTTCCGTGGAAAGAGATTGCCACTCTTTGTCGTACCGTTGAAGGGTTATCATAGCTTCACTGACATTGTTTTCTTCAATCCATGTTTTGTTAACTTTAAACCCTACAGATCCATTTTCTAAGGAAGTAGGAAGCCCTGCCCCTTTATCTCCTACCCAGATATTTACATTTTTATATATTTTGCCTGAAGGAAGTGTCGGAACAAGAGCGGATTTATTTTTAAGTTCTTCTACAGCTGTTGTTGTTTGCCTAAACGTCTTCTTCGGATTAAATTCAATATAACTAATGCACGTAACATTTTTCCCAAAGTCAAATCTGACAGGATAACCGGCCATGACATTCATAATAGAAAGTTCTTTTGCAGCTATATTGCTTGCTGGTTCACTAGAAACAAGAGCCATTCCTTCATCGCTAGAAGAGGATGAACTATTCGAAGAAGAATTGGAACTTACATTTCCAGTACTTGAAGCTTTTTTATTTGAAGTAGAACTTGAAGTAGTATTTGAAGTTACATTCTTTGAAGTAGAACTTGAAGTAGTACTTGAAGTTACATTCTTTGAAGTAGTACTTGAAGTAGTATTTGAAGTTACATTATTTGGGGAGGTACTTGAATTTACTTTATTTGAATCGGAGTCTGAAGTTCCATTATCTGAAGTAGAATCTGAAGTTCCATTTCCTGGAGTAGTATTTGAACCCCCTGTGTATGAACTTCCATTGTCCGGAGTCGAATTTCCACTGTCTGAACTCCCATTAGTTCCATCTATAGCAGATGCAATTCCTGGAATCATTCCAGGGATTATTAGTATGATCATTAGTATACATAATAACGAATTTAAAAACCCGGCTTTCATTTTTATTTGCCTCCGCCCACATATCCGTAAACAAGAATCGGTAAACTCCTTAATTAATTATATCTGATCGCATACTTAAAAATAAATCTAATATAATTTCTAATATATAGTTAAATTTTTCAGTAGATCAGTCCAAGAGATTATTCTTTGTTTAAAGTCAGTATTCTTAATTTACTAAGATAAAATATACTTCTATTTGAGTATCGAGAGCGTTGTCCACACTTGTCTGTCTCTCGAAAGTAGCTAACCCTTATATATATCAAAGGGAAGAACGGCAAGACATAAAACTTTGTTTTACTTAATATTATCCTTTTGATAACATTTGTCTAAAATTATTCTAATTTCCTTTGATTTGACACTTATGTATCCAAGCATCAGCTTATCCTTACATTGTGTGATTTTAGATATATTTATCGAGAAGTCCAAAATTTCGGAAAACCGATAATATCTCTTTTTTGTATTTTTATCGAATCTTTCCTTTCCTGAAGGTCTATCATACCATAGCATCTTCGCAAGTGGCAGGCTAATGTCTATATCATTTAATGTAAATTTTTACACCTAATTCCCTGAAAAATCTGTAACTACATAAAAAGCGTAAAACACGAGGACTTTAGTCCCATAAATTATCATTTTCAGCAAAGTAAAACACAATTTTCTTGTCATCAGCTCTCTTGAGCGCAAATATTGCGCCGCAACCGTTGTGCTGCAACCGTTGCGCCGGTTGATCACGCCGGATAGGGTTTGGAGATAAGATTATCAAATTAGCTCTTCGTCCATCCCTATGGATAGATGATTTTCAATTCAAGACCTCATTGGTTTTACGAGGACATTATGAGAATATCCACACAAAACGACGAAGAGCCATCAAAAAATTAAGTCTTTGAGCGAGTTGAAAATTAATTTTTCTAGCCCATAATTCAGCTTTCTTGAGCTAAGCGAAAAGGGCAGCGCACTGCAAAGCCGTAACTCTGCCGAAAAGGTCTCCGTCCTCCCGAGATGGGACTCGGATGACGAAACTCAGGAGAGAATCCGATACCTTTAATACTTTATAATACTGCTTTCTTCTGATGTCTGCAGGCGTACGCACATATTTGGAATTGATGAGATACAAAAACTGCCTGATGGCGGGTTTTGCATCTATAATTGGAACAATAATAGCTTTTTATATCCTGACCTCGGATGCCCTAAGTTCTTATATCCCTAACAAATTTCCTTTCTTTTACTCAAGCCTTTTATTTCTGGCCGTGTTTGTAATTGCAGGCGCAGGAAATGCCATTAACGATTATTTTGATGTCAGGATAGACTCAATCAACCGCCCTGAAAGACCTATTCCCTCAGGTAGGGTAACGTTAAATGAAGCCCTTTACTTTTCTTATATTTTGTTTGCTCTTGGAATACTTCTTGCTTTCTCAATAAATCCTATTTGTGGGTTTATTTCACTGTTTAACTCCTTATTGCTCATCTTCTACGCAAAAACTCTCAAAAGTACTCCTCTTTTAGGAAACCTGAGCATAGGCTACCTGACTGGCTCAAGTTTTCTTTTTGGAGCCTCTGTTTTTGGGTTTGAAGGGCTCAAATCCCTCTTTGTACTTTTTCTGCTAGCAGCCCTTGCGATTACTGCCAGGGAAATTGTGAAGGACATTGAGGACATGGAAGGGGATAAGATGGAAGGAGCAGACACCCTACCTATTCGAATCGGAGCGAAAAAAGCAAGTTACCTCGCAGTATTTATAGGGTTTCTGGCTGTATTTTTGAGCCCTCTTCCTTACTTTATGTCGGTACTTGGTCTCCGTTATATTTATTTTGTCCTTCTGGCAGATCTTGGATTTCTTGCAGCCATCTATCAACTTCTGGTTCGCAACAATCCTACGGAATCTTCAAAAATGTTCAAGATCGCAATGTTCTTTGCTCTTATTGCTTTTATTGCCGGGGTATAACTCTTCCCGAATAACTTATTTTCAGCAAATAGGACATTTTCCTGCAACTAGCTCCATTGAGAAAGCCTGTATATTCTCAAGCTCCTTTTCAATTATTTCAGCTGCTTCCTTTTCTACGTCGCTCGCAGATCCTTTCTTCATTATCAGCTGGGCAGTTGCGATCTGAGGCTGGTCAATTGGAGTCCCTATTTCACTCAAAAGCCAGACATAAACTTCAGAAACATCAGGCACCTCTTTATAAATCCGTGCTGCAATTCTGTGAGAAAGAAGGTTGTAGATCTTTCCTATATGGCTTACAGGATTTTTACCTGCTGCGGCTTCACTGCTAACAGGCCGATTTAAAGGAATTATTCCGTTTACGCGGTTTCCTCTCCCAACTTCCCCACCATCTGCATCTTCTGCAGAAGTGCCCGTTACAGTAGTATAAATTCCCTGTAGCCCTCTGCCCGGAATATCCAGAGTATTCAAGGAAACAGTTGGTTTTAGACACATACAGGCTCCTAGTTCGGCCCTTGCCCTCTCTGCAAACCCAGCAGTGAACTCTTCAATTTTGTCGTGCAATTCAATTTTCTTTTTAAAATACTCTTCTTCAGATTCAACAAACCTGTCCACAAGAGGCATTGCAACGGTCAAGTGTACATCTTCTCTGTGTCTGAGTCCCATAACTTTTATGTCTTCTCCGGATTCCGGATATTCTTTTTTGAACGTCCTCGAGTTCAAGTACCGCTCGCATTCAAAAACAAGCTTTTCAGTCGGACTGAGAGGTGCATATCCAACTGCTGCAGAAGTGTCGTTTGCCCCAAGAATCCCGCCTTTCCGACTAAAAATGTCCGTAAGTTCTGCAGAACCCTTTTTTAGCTCTACCTGGTAAATGAAATTTTCAGGGTCTACGAAGCGGAGGTTTTCCTGGAACCATTGCTGTGCCGTACTTACCGCAAGTTCAGGAACGTCAATTTCTATACCTTGCGCTTCAAAAGTTGCCCTGTCACCGATGATGAGCCTCATGGGGTTTACGATCCTTCCTCCTCCAAATTTTCCTTCCACTTCCCCTGCAACGAGCATGCCTTTATCTATATTATAGTGCAGGATGGTCCCGAAGGTTTCGAGGTACTTCTGATTAAGGCTTACAGAAATTTGTTCCATTATGGCATCACAGATATAATCTGGATGCCCCATCCCTTTCCTTTCAACAACCTCAACTCTCTGGCGATAAACTTCAGATGCTTTTAATTCTTCTATAACTATATTTCTCAAACTCTTACCCCCAAGTTCCCTAAAGGCACAGTTTCCTTAAATATACATTTCTTTAAAGATGTTAATTCTCTTAAGGCTTAATAATAATTGATGTCTAACTTCTGATTGAGATTCACAGCTCTATTAGCACAGCCTGAAGACAATTCCCCTAATTACCTCAAGCTTCTTCTCTATAAACTTCAAGTCTCTAATCTGATTAAATCTCAAAACTTTTATTATTACTGTTATTGTTCAGGTTTCGACATCCTATCTATTAAATAAACTCCATTTCTTCTGATGTTTCTTTTTTGCTTTTGTCTCTACTTCCAGACTCGGACCCTTTTTCACTTTGCGGAAGATGCTTCAGATACTCTTTTATCATCATGGGAAAGGTATTTGCAGGCACAAAACGGACTCCAAGCTGTTCTGCCCATTTTTCAATCCCATAATCGCTTGCAACAACTGCAGCATCAAGCTCTTTGGCAAGGATAAGGACATCAATATCAGGAGCACTATCAAGAATCCCATATCTCAGAGCAGCACGATATTTGTTCCGGAATTTGCCAATAATCCCTCCGATAACTTCCCTCTCCACCTCTTCCTTGTACTCTTTTTTCTTGTTTTGTGGATTTTCCATAAAGAGGCATTCAGTAGCTGCTTCCCATATAGCATCCTCAGCAACTCCCATTCCCCTATTAATCCTCTCTCGCATATAAGCTACATATTCCTGAAATATTTGAGAAGTTACATTAACTCTATATCTATCAGGAGATTTTTTCACGAGCCAGGTATCTATTTTAGCCATAACCTCCCTATCACAGCCATTATGGCTTGCAAACTCATACATTTCCTTATATACCGATGGATAAGGTACATAACAACTTATCCCGAATTGCAGGCGGGCCTCAGCTATAAGATCAAGAATCATCTTCATCCCCTCGCAAAGGGAGGTATAGCCCATTATCTCACGCGTCTGTAGATCGGTTAATGCTGTAGTATCCAGCACAAATCTCTGCTTGAGCATCTTTCTAACCCTTTTGAATAGTCTTCTTTACCCGCTTTATTATTGATCCTTGATCAATAAAGTTCTTTGTTTTGTACTCTTTATTTTGCTAACTTTTTAGTTTTTTTCTGTTTTTATAGCTCTTTTTTATTGTATTATTTGCTTAATTTTTGATCAAAATCAATAACTGTATATAGTTTTAAGACCTATATTTCTATAGGGAAGTTAAAACCAGAAGCTAGAGAGCGTTTTAAAACGCATTTTGTAAAGTGTTTTTTAATGTTGGTTCAACTCGAATACGAAAAGTATTTCCAAAACGACATTTATAAAAATATCACGTTGTAACTCCTTATTGTTTGCTTTTCCAGCTCTGGGTCGATCTTCTCTAGATTGATATGCTGGCAGGACAATGCTGGCATGCAAAACAGAGCTCAATGGTGTTAAAAATTGAGCCGGATTGGACACCTCGAAATAGCCCGATTCGGTATGAGTATAAGTAATAAGCTGAAAAGGGGAATAAGATTTGAATGCAAGCATGGAGATATTGAGACCTTGTGTAGGCTCAGCACAGGGGTTGGTGAGAAATCCTTCGAACAAAGGAGACAACGCAATGAAGGAGTATTGTAATATTTGTGGTCGGGAACTGTTGGAAGATGTACTGGTTGTGGACACCAGCCTGGATATGAAACCAATTAAGTTCAAAGAAGTTCAAGGGGATAAGTTCGATCTGATATGCATTGAGTGTGCAATTGATTCGATTAAAAATCCACCCTTTGTATGTTCGAGATGCGGCCAGCCAATTGAATTTAACGAAAAGTTTTATGTATTCAGGGAGGCAACCACAAAACCTGGTGGCCCCAAAATTGACTTTAAAGAACCATGTCTTGACGACAAGCACGTCTGCAGTACATGTTTTTGTGGAATTATGAACTCTGAGGGTGAAGATAAAAAAGTCTAAATGGGTACAGAACTGATTCTTCAGTTCTGTCACCGTTTTTCTAATTTTCTAGAATTCGTTCTTATTTCTTTTCTCTCATTCCTATGTATTTTCTTTATTTCTATTCTTTATCTATTCAAAGTTCTCGAATTTTAGAAAGTAATTCTTTAAGAATATCTTCCAACACACTTCTAGAAGCATAAACATCATTTTTAAGCATAAATATTAATCTTATAAAAGTAGAGGATATTGATCTAATAAACAAAATCTATACAAAATATGATAAACAAAATATGATAAACAAATCTATTTGCTAAGTCTAATATTCTATTTTATTAACTTACTACTAACTTTGGGGGTAATCAATTGAACGGAAGCAATGTGATTGAAATTGGAGATGTAACATGGGGAGAAGTTGTAGAAAGCGCTAAAAAACCAGTTATCGTAATGTTTTACAGCCCTACCTGCCCCTATTGCAAAGCCATGGAACCTTATTTTATGAGCTATGCGCGGGAATTTAAAAGTTCGGCAATTTTTGCTCGCATAAACATTGAAACAAGTCCTTGGACTACTGAAAGGTATGGAGTCCAGGGCACGCCAACCTTTAAGTTCTTCTGTCATGGAAAACCTGTATGGGAGCAGGTAGGCCAGATCTATCCTTCTATACTAAAAACGGCACTTGAAGATATGATTAATTATGGAGAAGAGTGCATAAGAAAAAGCACTCCAATCGGACAGGATATCACAGGATATGTGTAAATTCCTAACTTCAGTTAGGATTTTAACCTTTTTCAATCTTTAGTTTTTATTCTAGATTTTTTTCAGCCTTTAATGGGTATTTTGAATCTTTTCATTCTTTAACAGATATTCTAGACTTTTTGCTCTTTAGCAGATATTTCATATCTTTGCGTTTTTCAAATAATCATTTTTCAGGTATTTTTTCCGTATAGGTCCTTATTTACTAGTCCGTATTCATCAAAAGCCGTCCTGAAGCTTGTGAGAATGCTAAGGGTTGCACTTAGAAGAGTTGAGACATAAATCGCTATCATAATGGTAATCTGATACTTGATTGCAACCAAAGGGCTCGCTCCTCCAAGAATCTGCCCTGTCATCATCCCAGGCAAAGAGACAATACCTATGGATGCAATATTTGCCAGGGTGGGCTTTACTGCAGCTTTAAGGTTTTTTCGCAAGTATGGACGAGTAGCTTCGTACAGACCTGCGCCAAGAGATAGGCTATAAAGGTAGCGATTTTCGTTTCGCTTAATATCTTTATAAAAGTCACCTATTCCTACTACATTTCCCCGAAGCGTATTCCCAAGCAACATACCTGCTATAGGAATCAGGTAGCGTGCGTCAAGAAGATTTTCCAGATTGATCACGAATTTATTGACATATAAAAGAACCCCCAGGTTTGAAAAGGCAATGGCTAAAATGATAGATACAAGTAGTTTTTTAACATTCAAATCGGCACTTTTTATTGCAGTATAAGATGCAAAAAAGATCATCAATCCTACCCAGGCCAAGTTCAAAAGCCCATTATTCAGGTCAAAAATAAAATTCAGAAAAATGCCTGCAAAAAAGAGTTGAATTGACATTCTCAAAACAGCCTCAAAAGTGCTTTTTTCGAGTTCAAGCCGAATTTTCCAGCTTATGAAAATTGGAATTGCAAGTAAGAAAAAACAGAAAATTAACGAGGTGTAGCTTATATCAGTCGGCATTTTTCAGTCTTCTTAAATTTTGTTTTTTGTTTATTTATTCAGTTTGAGAGTTGGGTTTGGGAGTTTCCCAAGATTTGTTTTCAAGATCTATTATTTCTATCCAGTCTCGCTCCCATTCTCTATCATGGGAGATAACCAGAAGTGTTAAGTCTTCTCGAGCAAGAAAATAATCAGCAATCTTCTTTTTTAAATTTATATCAAGAGCTGAAGTGACTTCGTCTAGCAGGTATATATTCCTGTTCAGGAGTAGGGATATAAGGATTCCTATTCTCTGCTTTTCTCCCCCCGAAAGCTCTTGGAAATTCTGGTCAAGAATATTGCCTTTCAGTTCAAGTTCCTTCATGAAAATCTGCAGTTTTTCGTGGTCAAGCTTTTCTTTATTTGCTCTGTATGAAAATATGTCATCTAACAGGGTTTTTACCTTACCTTCCCCAAGATCAGTATCCTGTGCTACATAAGCTATTTCTTTTCGAGCTTCCCAGCATGTTCTGGAATCAAGTATTCGATTATGGAAATAAAGAATTCCTTCCGCAGGTTTTGTAAAGCCAAGCAGCATTTTCAAAAGGGTAGTTTTTCCGACCCCGGATTTCCCTCTCAGGAGAATTTTTTGTTTCTTCTTTATGCTAAGATTGAAACCCGAAAGTATTTTTCTATTATCAAATGAAATTCCTATATTCTCGTATTTTATCAGTTCGTTATTTAATGGTTCAATAGACATGTTTTTAACATCTTAATTTTGTAGGGTATTAATATTACTTGCTTGTTAACATCTTAATTTTGTAGGGTATTAATATTACTTGCTTGTTAACATCTTAATTTTGTAGGTATCAATATTACTTTTTTGTGTTTAGCCTGATACTTCAACTTATTTATCCAAAATATTTACCCAAAATTAAATGTTTAACGATTTTCCAGGCAAAATTGTGTTCCAATCCAATGCTATTGATTACTGCACATTCACTTTTCGGCATACATGTATAAAGAGAAAGTTTATCATATACTATGTGTTTCAGGTAATCCAATATTAGATCAAAATAATCTAAAATTGATAATTTTCAAAGATATGGTCCTATCATACCTTTTCATGAGGGAAACTTAATGGATTGTAATATTCCAAGCAAAAAACTTTCAACCCCAATTAAAGCTGCAAAGATCAATCCCGGTATGAGTGTTGACGATCTTGTCAGGGAATACAGAGGCTGTGCCTTTGGAGCAGGCAGGCTAGCTGAAGCCGTGGACATCTACTATGAAATGTTAGCTTCTGAGAAAACTACGAAATTTTTCGGGCTTGCAGGGGCAATGACTCCTGCAGGTATGAGAAACATTGTTGCGGATTTAATTCGTGATGACTATATCGATGTTCTTGTCACAACCGGCGCCAATATGGTACACGATACCGTTGAAGCCCTGGGTCTTCACCATTATAAGGGCACAGACTGTGCAAACGATATACAGCTAAAGAATGAATGCATTGACAGGATCTACGATGTTTATCTTCCTGACCAGCACTTTACAGACCTTGAAGAATTTCTACAGAGTGTCTATTCAGGGCTGCCCCAGGAAAAGCTCTCTATCCGGCAGGTGCTTACCGAGATCGGGAAAAACCTTGATGACGATTCCTCTATCCTGAAAACGGCAGCAGAGATGGGAGTACCTGTGTATTGTCCTGCCCTTCAGGACTCGGTAATAGGGCTTCAGGCCTGGCTATATAAGGAAGGAAATCCTCTACATGTGGATGCCTTTGGGGATATGCACGAGTTTATGGAAATCTGCTATGCAGCTGAGAGTGCAGGTGCCTTGCTTCTTGGTGGAGGGGTTCCCAAAAATTATATCCTGCAATCCATGCTTGTGACTCCCAAATCTTTTGACTATGCGATCCAGTTAACAATGGATCATCCTGAGACTGGTGGCCTTAGTGGGGCAACGCTTGACGAAGCTCAGTCTTGGGGAAAAGTAGGAGAAAACGCAAAATCCGTAACCGTGTATGCAGATTCAACGATTACTCTCCCGCTAATGGTTGCGGCTGTCCGCACGCGTCTTTCAAAGAGGTGATTTTATGGAAAGGAAAAGACGTATGATTCTTGCCCTGGATGTTACTGACAGAGAAGAAGCGCTTAATATTGCAAAAGACGTCTCGGAATTCGTGGACGCTATAAAGATAGGTTATCCTCTCATACTTTCTACTGGGCTTGAAATTATCAGAGAACTTGCTAAATTTGCTCCTATTATAGCTGATTTCAAGGTTGCCGATATTCCCAATACCAACCGCCTTATCTGCGAGCAGGTCTTTGAAGCAGGAGCCGATGCAGTCATTGTTCAGGGCTTCACAGGCCGGGACAGCCTTGATGCCTGTGTTGAGGTCGCTTCCAAATACAAGAAAGATGTGTTTGTAGTAAGCGAAATGAGCCACCCGGGAGGAGCTGAATTCCTCCAGCCCGTCGGAGAAGCGATTGCGAAGATGGCAGCAGAAGCAGAAGCTTTTGGTCTTGTTGCACCCGCGACCAGGCCGGAAAGAGTGAAGGCTATCAGAAAAATTGTCGGAGACAAACTTACCATAATCTCGCCTGGAGTCGGTGCGCAGGGAGGAAAAGCATCTGATGTTATTGCTGCAGGTGCCGACTGGGTAATTGTAGGAAGGGGTATCTACAAAGCAAAATCTCCAAAAGAAGCTGCCCACGAAATTGCTGCTGAGATTGGGGCTGAACTAAAGGGAGAAAGCTGAAAATCCTTTTTAAAACAGGTTTCCTGTTTTTACGACCTTTTCTTTTATCTGAGAAATATTTCTTATATTAAGCATGTATATTGTCTGACTATCAATTAAGTGCCTGTGATGACAAACTGCGCTGATTTATGATGAGCCCTATGAGTTCTGAGGCATCTATTGAATATTTTCTAATTTAGATTAAATCACAGCTGCCTTTCTTGATTTAGGGATTGAAATACTTTAACCTAACTTAGAAAAGTAAAAAGTAAATATATTTATAACTAAGTTCAGGTCTTCAAATATTCGAACTCCATTGAAGTTAGGTACTCAATTCTTACGCTTAATGCTGATAATAATTCGGTATCAATGAAGATAATATTCTAATCTGAAGTTGAGAACATATATCCCAAGGATTGCATAAAGCGTTACTCGATGATTTGCTTATTACAGGGATAAGATACATTGAAGTTCAGAGACTTTGGAATTATAAAGAGTAGTATCTTGAGCATGAAAATATAATCCATTTGCCGGAAGAGGCGCAATGGAAACATAAGCGATCTCAATTAGAGCGTACTGTATACCTATTTCCCATTATGCTTAATTATATCTTGAAGGACTTTTTTGAAGCTTCCAAGCCTCCTATCGAAAGTGGTTGGAACAAGGTCTTAGAAAATGGACTGAAGATGCAGAGTTCCATCCTTATGAACTCTCCACTAAAACTACGAGGAAGGCTATTGAGGGCTAGATGATAAAGCTAGAGTTCTAGGGTCCACGTTTTGTCTTCGCTAGGAACGTAATTATTTAACAAGTATGAGACATTATCATGGTTTAGCATTCTCATAAGAAAACTCAGAGATATTAATAATCAATTGACAGCATGGAGCGACAGCATGGAACCTTTTGAAATATGATTAATATAATCCAAAAATTCCGTGATTTACTTCCTTTTGTAATTATAAATATGAGTAAAAGGAACAGAATTCTATACCATAGATCTGCTGTAAGTTAAAACTTGTAAGTTCTAATAAGAATCAATTTGAAGATTAAGCATTTGGAAGGAAAATGATAGCTATTTGTAATCATTTACTTAAAAAATAGTTTAAATGTTTGTGGTTTTTAAGACTGCTTTGAAAAGTTAAAAAATAACCATGAAACCTAATTATTTTTTGAAGTAATATTCTTCGTCTATCAAGTCTACGGAAGCTATAGAATTTTTCCAGCTACGGTTAAACGTATAAATGCCCATCCTCCACCAACTTGACAGAACTTCAAATAGTTTTTTGGTAATTGAATAATTAACCGACAATTTTTTTCTTTTCTATTTGTCACATAAACTTTTTTTCCGTCTGCAGTTGCTGCAAATGCCAAATATGTCAAAATTCCATTCTTCAGAAGAAAAATCTACTTCATTTGACATCCGATCCACAATTTCAGAAATCATGGAGTCTGTGCAGTCATTGATGCTTTTGCACTGGAGGCAAACCAGATGCGCGTGTGGCTCCATATTGGGATCAAATCTGGTATGATCTTTCTTTAAATCCAACTCCTGGATCAAACCTTCCTCTTTCAAGATTTGGACAGTTTTATAAACTGTTGCAAGACTGACTGTAGGATAGACTTTCTTGACTTCGCTATAAATTCTCTGAGCTGTTGGATGGGTATGATTGTGGAGAACAAACTGACCGATCGCTATTCTCTGAGGCGTAGCCTTGTATCCTTTTCCGCGGAGAGCTTTGATTATGAATGAGTCTGAGTCACGAAGGCTATTCATACTCATTATTATGTAATAATCAATCTTAAATAAATGTCCATGGTTATAGAAGTTGATAACTGAACTGGAATAAAGTCTTCAAGGATGTTAAACTATTAGTAATGATTAAAGGGGAAATATAGTCAGAATCGGATTCATAAGACCTAAAGTAACGAACTTCCAAGATTGGAAAGGCAAACTCGACAAGAGGATGACTGTTTGAAATAATAGCTGATGAACTGGACATGAGTTGTATTATGATGAAGCCTATAGGCTTATGTCGTTCATACCTTAAAAGATGAAAAATTGGACATGGCAAGACAGCATGTAAGAATTTCAAGCTCTTGTAACGCGGACCGAAATTAATCCCTCTAGTAATCGGCACTCAATTCTTCCAAGAGTAGATAAGATTGAAGAGATTGCTACTAGAAATTTGGTATTGAATTCTTAATCTATGGTGGGTAACGTTATGACTGACGATGGAAATAACTCTGTAATGGATGGAACAAGCAAATTAGAAACCGGTAAAGGCACGTCGAACCGCGACTGGTGGCCGAACCAGTTGAAGATCGAGGGCCTACACCAGCATTCTTCCAAGTCTAACCCTATGGGCGAGAACTTCAACTACGCGAAAGAGTTCAAGAGCCTCGACTTGGCGGCTGTGAAGAAAGATCTCGCGGCGCTGATGACTGATTCGCAGGATTGGTGGCCGGCGGACTTCGGCCACTATGGCCCTTTGTTCATTCGTATGGCGTGGC
>Ga0207800_1000162_pt1 | contig 23545 bp, 15 predicted proteins | sample LuqExpMetageno11_FD_187769 | JGI IMG/M metagenome (GOLD analysis project Ga0207800, IMG submission 187769) | Tropical forest soil microbial communities from Luquillo Experimental Forest, Puerto Rico - Sample 11 (SPAdes) | ecosystem: Environmental > Terrestrial > Soil > Tropical forest ... | reverse complement strand
ATATCGCAGCAACAATCAAAGATGTAGCAAAATATGCCGGAGTATCCACCGCAACTGTATCCAAGTATATCAACGGAGTTGCGGTAAAGGAACAAAACAGGATCAGGATTGAAGAAGCGATCCGCGTTCTTGATTTCAGGGTTAATACTATGGCCAGGGGGTTAAAAACCAATAAAACTATGACGATCGGCGTTTTGATTCCCAGCCTGGAGAACATCTTTGCAACGAGCATCGTCTCCCATATAGAGCGGGTTTTTCTGCAAAACGGATACAGTACGATTATTTGCGATTATAACCGGGATATCGGGTTAGAGAACAGCAAGTTTGATTTTCTGATGAGCAAGTATGTCGACGGCGTAATTATAATGCCACTCGGAATCACGGAAGAGAGAGTCCGGAATGCCATCGATATGGATATTCCCGTTGTCTTAATCGACAGGCCTATGAAAAACGGGGGATGCGACGTAGTACTGGTAGATAATCTGAATGCGTCCTACGACGCGGTGGAACAGCTGATCGTGAAAGGACACAGGGAAATAGGTATCATCAGTGGTCCGCAGGATATTTATACCGCACAGGAACGTCTGAAGGGATATCTGAGAGTTTATGAAGACTATGGGTTAAAAGTCAATAAAAAGAACCTCAAATATGGAGATTACGAAATCCAAAGCGGTTATGACCGGATGAAGGAGTTTTTGAATTCAGAAAAGCTGCCGGATGCCATATTTATCACCAATTATGAAATGACCATCGGAGCTGTCATGGCGCTTAACGAAAGCAGTGTCAGTGTTCCGGAAGAGCTTTCCCTGATCGGCTTCGATAACGAGCAGCTTGCAAAGATAGTCAAGCCGAATCTTGCCATAGTGGTTCAGCCGATCCAGCAGATCGGCGAGTCTGCTGCCAACATAATCCTGAAACGCCTGAGAGGGGACAGGACCAAATACCCTTCCTTACTAAGGCTGAAAACGGATTTGCTTATAGGGCAATCGATCCGGGAACGGACCATCTGAAATAAACCCGGATAATTATTGACAAACTAAAGAGAAATTGTTATCTTAAAAGTGAAACGATTTATTAAAAATTAATAGAAGAGAATAAAACGTTTAATATAATCTGGAATAATTCAAAAACTCAACATAATACGAGGTCTGATCATGAATACGAAAAAAATGTTTCAACCCGCAATGGATGGTGTGGACCCCAGGCTGGTTCCGCACAGGACTTTTTACACTGGCGCAAAAATACCGGGCGTAGGCCTCGGTACCTTCGGCTCCGACAGATATTCCGGGGAGGAGGTTGCAAAAGCGATCAGAGAAGCCATTTACGTTGGCTACAGGCACATCGACTGTGCAAGCGTTTACGGGAACGAGCATTTGATCGGACAATCCCTGCAGGAAGTAATGGAGGAAGGGTTGAAGCGCGAGGATTTGTTTGTCACCTCCAAAGTATGGAACAATATGCATGGAGAAGGGGATGTCCTCCGCTCATGTGAAAAAACATTAAAGGATCTCAAACTGGATTATCTGGATCTCTATCTTGTGCACTGGCCATTCCCGAACCACCATGCACCTGGTGTCAGCGTGGCTTCCCGTGATTCCAATGCTGTACCCTATATCCATGAAAACTATATGAAAACCTGGCGGCAGATGGAAAGACTGGTGGATGAGGGCCTCGTCAGGCATATCGGCTCGTCCAACATGACCATACCGAAGCTGGAACTGGTTTTGCGGGACGCCGGGATCATGCCGGCTGCGAATGAAATGGAGCTGCATCCCCACTTCCAACAGCCACAGTTGTTCAGATTTTGTCTGGACCATAATATAGTACCGATCGGATACTGCCCGGTCGGTTCGCCGAAACGACCCGAACGGGACAGAACGAAGGGCGATACGGTGGACACTGAGGATCAGGTGATCGTAAAAATTGCCGAAAGGCTGAAGGTGCATCCTGCGGTTGTTTGTGTCAAATGGGCCGTCCAAAGTGGTCAGGTTCCCATTCCTTTTTCAACTGACAGGAGTCACTTTTTGAACAACCTACTTTGTTCCACTACTGAACCACTCACAGAGGAAGAGATGAAAGCAATAGAAGGAATCGACAGGAATTGCAGGCTAATAAAGGGGCAGGTATTCCTGTGGCAAGACGCAAAGGATTGGACTGATCTGTGGGATCCTGACGGCAAAATCGCAAAATAAGATCTTTAGCATATTATCATTTAAAAATGAGGAGGAAAATCTCATGTTGAAAGGAATACCATCCATTATCAACCCGGAGCTGCTTAAAGTTCTGATGGAAATGGGACATGGAGACGAACTTATCCTGTCCGATGGTAATTTTCCGGCAGCCGCATTGGCAAACCGGCTGGTAAGGTGCGACGGACACAATGTACCTGATTTACTCGAAGCCATAATGAAATTCTTCCCTCTGGACCCCTATGCGGAGGCTCCTGTTTCCCTGATGGCGGTTGTCCCCGGGGATACTGTCAAGCCTGTCATATGGGACACCTATAAAGCGATCGTGGAAAAATATGAACCGAAAACCTGCAGGATTGAATTCGTAGAGCGTTTTGCTTTCTATGAAAGGGCGAAAAAAGCGTATGCTATTGTTGCAACCGGAGAGAAGGCGCTTTATGCCAATATCATCCTTAAAAAAGGCGTTGTTGTGGAATAGCCGGATTGAAAAAATATTTTTTTAAATATGGGAGAAAAATTATGAGTAATACAATGAAAGCAGCTTATTTACCCGGTAACAGCACAGTGCTACTAAAAGATGTAGAAATTCCGGAGCCAGGTCACGGACAGGTTCTGATCAGGACAAAATCCTCAACAATCTGTGGCAGCGATATCCGTGCCATATACCGCGAGCATCTTGGAAAGGGGCCGGAAGGCTACCAGGACAAAATAGCAGGGCATGAACCTGCCGGCCAGATCGTGAAGTGCGGACCGGGAATGCGGAGATTCAAAGAGGGAGACAGGGTTATTGTGTATCATATTTCCGGGTGCGGACTCTGCAATGACTGCCGCAGAGGCTATATGATCAGCTGCACCAGCGCGCTCAGGGCAGCATACGGCTGGCAGAGGGACGGTGGGATGGCGCCCTACATCCTGGCAGACGAAAAGGATTGTGTGCTCCTGCCGGACGAACTGACCTATACGGATGGAGCCCAGGTAGCCTGCGGTTTTGGTACCGTATACGAAGGCCTTGAGAAGATCGGGATATCTGGCAACGACGCGGTATTGGTCGTAGGATTGGGACCCGTCGGTCTTGCCACATTGATGCTTGCCAGGGCAATGGGCGCTCAGAAGCTAATTGGTGTAGATGTGACAAAGGAACGCTGCCAGCTGGCTCTGGATAAAAAACTGGCTGACCATGTTTTTATTTCCGGCGCAGATACGCTGGAACAGATCCAGAAGCTGACCGGCGGTTATGGAGTGGAACGAGCCATTGACTGTTCAGGTCATACCTCCGGACGGCAGCTGGCAATCAGGGCGACCCGCAAATGGGGGAAGATTGCGTTTGTCGGGGAAGGCGGTACAGTCGAATTCAATCCAAGCCCGGATATTATCCATGAGCAGAAAACCATTTACGGTTCCTGGGTCACGAGTATATGGAAGATGGAAGAACTGGTTGAAAGACTGGTCCGCTGGGGCATTCATCCGGAAGACCTCGTTACCAACCGTTTTACCCTGGATAACGTATCCGAGGCATATAAGCTGATGGCAGAAGGAAAATGTGGAAAGGTAGCTGTGGTATTTGATGATGAGATCAGGTAATTATCAAAAGATGAAAACAAAGAGTTTGTTAAAGAGCGGTTCTCTGCGGAGTTGCATGTGGGTTCTTAAGGCGTGAATTAACTATCAAGCAGGAGTAGGTTTATGAAAACTATAGTCAGTGAATTTGAATTCGGAGATATTTTTTTACGCTATGTCAAAGACCAAAACGGGCAAATAGGTATGCAAATGGCCCCAACATCCCAAAAAAGCGAGATAATTGAGAAGGATTGCAGTATTGAGCCACTGGTTCAACTGCACCTGCGAGGCGATAATTTTGTCAGTTCCTTTGCAAACGGACATTCAATGTGCGGATCCCAGTCTACCTATGAAATGAAATTCGTCTCCCAGGACATCATTGGCCGGAAAATTGTAACAACGCTGGCCAACAGTAAGGAGCAAGAGGTCAGGCACTATCTGGAATACCGTGAAGGCTGCAGTTCCCTTGATGTTAAAACAGAATTTGTTAACAATTCCGCCAGTGATGTGACCGTGGAACTGCTTTCAAGCTTAAGCATCGGAGGCCTGACTCTCTTCGAGGAAGGCGACACCCCTGACTGCCTGATGCTTCACACAATACGGAGTGCATGGAGTATAGAAGGCCGGATACACTCACAAAGTATAGAAGATCTGCAGTTGGAGCCATCCTGGGCCAATCATGGCATCAGAGTCGAAAAAATTGGACAAGTAGGTTCGATGCCGGTTAGAAGGTGGTTTCCGTTTGCTGCAGTTGAGGACACGAAGAGAAATGTCATCTGGGCGCTTCAGATTGCCTGCCCTTCCTCGTGGCAAATAGAACTGCGGCGCAAGGATGCAGGCTTATCACTGACTGCCGGCCTTGCCGATTACGACTACGGACATTGGGCGAAAACAGTAGAACCGGGTGAAAGCTTTGAAACACCTGTAGTATATGTAACCGTAGGTAATGGAGGGCTTGACTCGGTCTCGCAGCGGCTTTTATCATCCCACAGGGCAAATTATGTGAACCGTTATGACAGGCTTCCGGTTTTGTTCAATGAGTACTGTACGACCTGGGGCGTACCATCCCATGAAAACCTTTCCAGAATCGTTCAGGCCCTAAAGGGCAGGGGTATTGATTATCTGGTTATAGACTGCGGGTGGTACGGCAATAAGGACTATAACTGGATAGAAACCAGCGGCGACTGGATAATCAACGAGGAGGAGCTATTTCCCGAAGGCCTGCAGAAGACGGTGGATATGATCAGGGAGGCGGGAATGCAGCCCGGAATATGGTTCGAGCCTGAAACCTGCGCAGTACATTCCCAAATACATGATAAACCGGAATACCTATTGCACAGGAACGGAACACCGATTGACACCACCGGCAGACGTTTTCTTGACATGCGAAAAGAAAAGGTTCAGTCATATCTGGATAACAAGGTCATAAGCATGCTCAAGAAGTATGGTTTCAAATATATAAAAATAGACTACAATGATTGCATTGGCGTTGGCTGCGACGGCGCGGAAAGCCTTGGGGAGAGCTTGAGACAAAACATGATGGGAAGCCGGAGATTTTTCCAGCGCATAAGGGAACAAATTCCGGATATTTCAATTGAGAACTGCTCCTCTGGAGGACACCGGCTTGAGCCGTCTATGATGGCTCTCTGCGACATGGCATCTTTCTCTGATGCGCATGAGTGCAGAGAGATCCCTATTATCGCTGCAAACCTGCACAGGGTGATACTCCCGGCGCAATCCCAGATATGGGCGGTGTTGCATGGCGACGACAGTATCAAAAGGCTCAATTACTCTCTTGTTAATACCATGCTTGGCGTTATGTGCCTTTCCGGAGATATATACAACCTTGATGAAGAGCAATGGGCCAAGGTAGACGAAGGGATATCCTTCTATAAGAAGGTATCCCATATCATCAAGGATGGCATTTCTTCTTTCTACGGCAGCAGGATAAGGAGCTACAATCATCCCGAAGGCTGGCAGGCGGTTGTGCGTTACAATGAGGCTGAAAATCAAACCCTGGTAGTACTTCATACCTTCGGTGGTAAGCTTCCCGTTTCTGTGAAGTTGCCGGTTGATGCAACCGAAATACTTGAAGCAATGACCAGCGGAAAAAATGAAATAAAGCTCAGTAAGTCATCGCTGGAAATTGAGCTAAAGGACAATTTCGAGGCTGTTGCCGTATTGTTGAGATAGGTAAATGAACCCGAAATAAGTATGGAAACGGATAATAAATATGCCAGGAAAATTTGGTTATAGTCCCCCAAAAAACGGATATCCCGAATGGAACAACAACCCCAAGACTTACCAGCAGTAGAATTGCCAATGGGAGGGTAAAAGATGTTAAAACTAATGGTCGATCTGACTACTGATACAGGTAGCATGAAATATGGGGCGACAGGGTTCTTGTATGGAATGAGTAACGAGGGTATTCCGACAGATACAATGCTGGCTGCGCTTAAGCCGCAGGTGCTTGCACAAAAAGCGCCGGATGGGATACAGCACCCGGGCGGAGATGCATTGAAGGTCGCACCGCAGTTTTTAAGAAATGGAGGAAAAGAAATCCAGATCTACATGCAGGATTTCTATGCATCCTGGCCATATCCTTATAATATAGCTGATTATCTAGCGATAGCCGCCGATATCGCATGTAAAGTCGCAGTAGACCCAAACCGTAGTAAATTTGTATATGTTCCTTTAAATGAGCCGGATTCAAATGGCTATAACAAGGACGACAAATTGCAAACTATTTTTGATGACTGGCTCTCTTTATATCGTGTGATCCGAGAAAATGATCCGAAGGCAAGAATTGCAGGACCCGCTTTTGGAGCTTATGACAGTGCATGTTATGGCAGGTTTTTGACCTTCTGCCGAGACAACGGTTGCCTTCCGAATGAAATTGTCTGGCATGAGTTGGATGATAATTTTTATACCAACTGGTACGGTAATATCGCCGATTATCGGAATTTGGAGACTGAGCGCGGAATACCTCCGATTCCGGTTGTGATCAATGAATACGTGAAAAATCAGGAGAATTTATCCGTACCTGGTGTGCTGGTGCAGTGGATATCGAGATTTGAAACCAGCAAGGTCGATGCTTGCCTTGCATACTGGTGCAAAGCGGGATGCCTAAACGATCTTGTCGCCTGGAGCGACAACATGGCCACCAGCGGGTGGTGGCTGTACAAGTGGTACGGAGAAATGACGGGTCACACCGTGGCTGTAACCCCACCTGATGCGAATGCCCGGGGACTTTCCGGACTGGCTTGCCTTGACTTTGAAAAGAAGCAAATACGATTGATATTAGGAGGTTCCGATGGTAGTATCGATGTAAAACTCACCGGGTTTTCCTCCATATCATGCTATAGAAACTCTGTACATGTTATTGTCTGGGGTTTGGATAATTCAAATAAGGACGTTTCGGAAGGACCCTATTTGAAACAAGTGGGTGACTATAACATATCTGGAGGGCAGATAACAGTCACATTAGATAATTTGGTTGCCGGCTCTGCATATCAAATGATTGTAACTCCGAATACAGGCTGTTCATCTACTGTAGTCGGCAGGTATGAAGCTGAATACGCAAACCTATCCGGAAATGCAAAAGTATCATATGGCGAAAATGCCGGATACTCAGGTACAGGTTATATAGAGGGCTATTATGGAAATAGTTACGCCTGCACAAACTTTGTCATTAGTAATAAAGATGATGGTTATTACAAAATTAGACTTAGATATTCAGCTGGACCTATTGATGGCGCGCCTGACGACAGGTTGATCACGATGCTTGTAAACGGGTTGATGCTTAAAGATGTATCATGTTCCGGTACAGCGGACTGGAACACATGGGAAAATGCGGATACCATAGTTTTTCTGCAGGCAGGCATAAATCGCATCGGATTTAGCACATGTGCAGTTGATAACGGCAGTACAATTATTATTGATTATATTGATGTGATACAAGTAAATGGCTTCGTTGCAAGTTACGAAGCTGAAGCACCAGGTAACACACTCGGGGGTAAGACCTCAAGAGCCAGTGATATTGCAGCATCCGGCGGCCAATATGTAAAAGATATAGGGGCAGGGATGGCCAATTTTCTTCAATTCAATAATATTTATGTCTTTAAAGCGGGTACATATAAAATGTTAATCCGGTATGCAAATAATGAAATGGGAAGCGGTGCAGGAGGATATGACAATAAGTATGTCGTAATGGACAGGTATGCCGATATAAGCATCAATGCAGGAGCTTCACGTGGTTACTACTTTGGTAACACAGGAGGATGTTCTGAATTTCGTACAAAAGTGATCAATGTGAATCTCAACTCAGGAAATAATACCATTAGATTTACTAACAACCGTGGTTATGTAAATCTTGCAGTTATATCAACAATACCACCGGAAGGAGAATGGTCTCAGCTCATTGTAAACAACGAAAATTCGTATCGCTATTTTCGGTATATCGGACCTGATGGCGGCTACTCCAATATCGCGGAAATGGAATTTTACAACGTTAAAGGTCAAAAACTAACAGGTACTCCTTTTGGAACAACTCCCGCTTGTTCGATGGGTTCTGAATATTACAAAGCGTCTGACGGAGACATTAATACAGCTTTTGAATATGCAGGTGAGAAATGCGGTTACACAGGGATCGACCTGGGTGAAGGAAATGCACAGTGTGTTGCATATATCAGGTATTATCCCAAAAAAGCTAATGCGAATAGAATGGTTGGAGGGAGATTCCAGGGTTCCAATGACAATTTTTATGAATCATGTTGGGCACCTGACATTGACAAGATTTCGATAGCGGAATGTGAATTGATAAATCATTTATAAATTACTTATTTCACAAACCTGCTAACTTTTTGAGTTGTTTTATTTACAATATTACCCCACTTCCTTGTTTACGCTATAGAAAAAGGAAAACCATTGACTATTTTTTCACTGGCTTTTCAATACTGAAAAAAGGAGGTACTTTGTAATTATTATAATTTGGAAGAAGCTGGTTTCTAAATAGAATAAATTGGGAGGTAATTTATGTTAAAAAGATTTATTGCATTTCTAGCTGTTGTCATCCTACTTGTTACAATACTACCTTCAGTACCTGTTTTTGCGGCTACCACAACCATTACAGTCGACACCTCTATCGATACGGGTGCTATCAAGTATGGCGCTATTGGCTGGCTTTACGGATTGGGTGAAAATACTCAACCTGCCGATAGTTATATTACCGGATTAGTACATCCGCAATACTCAGGTCAAAAAGCTCCATGGGGACTTCAGCACAACAATGGTGATGCTTTGAATACAGCGGTCCAGGCTGTAAGAACAGGCATGAGAGGAATAAGCATCTATGTGCAGGACTATTATGCACAATGGCCTTATCCAAATAACGGAGTAAACAGCTATATTACGAATGTGGTTGACAAAGTATGTGCAAGTGTAGTTGCTGACCACAACCGCACGTTTTTCAATTATGTGCCGTTCAATGAACCTGACTGGATATGGTATGGCACATCTGGCACTTTGCTTACGCAGTTTTGTAACGACTGGAAAACAGTATTTAATGAAATAAGGGCTAAAGATCCGGGTGCCAAAATTGCAGGCCCGGGTTTCAGTACTTATAATGCATCCGCGTACAGAACTTTCTTTACTTTCTGCAAAAACAACAACTGCCTGCCGGATATTACAACATGGCATGAATTGGATGGTAGCTTCTTTTCTAGCTATGACACTCACTATAATGACTATAGAAGCATTGAAAGCAGTCTCGGGATAAGCCCGAGGGAAATATACATCAATGAATATGGGCAGAGTTCAGGAGAAATTGGCCGACCTGGCAAGATGATCCAATACCTTTCAAAATTTGAAAGGACAAAGGTTTTTGGATCTACATGTTTCTGGACAGGAATAGGAACCTTGAATGACTTAATTTCTACCGATGGAAGAGCAACCGGCTGCTGGTATTTGTACCAGTGGTATGGACAGATGACCGGTAATACAGTACAAATCACACCTCCTTCTCAGACAGGACCGCTTCAGGGCATTGCGACTAAAAGTGCTGCGAATACAGCCAAGGTTATATTCGGAGGATCAGCGAATTCTACAGATGTATTTGACTGTAACGTAGTGGTAAAAGGCTTGTCAGGAAGCTCGATTAATTATACTGTTCTTGAAACAAATTATACAGGTACCGATTACCAAGCGCCCCCAGCGACTCTTCAATCAGGAGCTGTTACAGTATCTGGTGGACAGGCCACTATTACTGTATCCGGATGCAAAGCACTATCAGCATATTTGGTCAACATAACGCCTGGGAGCAGCGGTGGAGGTATAGTATCAGGCTCTACATATAAACTTATAAACAAGAACAGCGGTAAAAATCTGGATGTTTATCATGAATCTCAAACTGATGGAACTCAGATAATACAGTGGACGAATACCGGTCATAACAACCAAAAATGGACAATAACAGATGTAGGTAACGGGCAGTATAAACTGATAAACGTTAACAGTAGCAAGGCACTGGATGTTTATCAGGCATCAATGGTAGATGGTGCGACCGTCTGTCAGTGGACTTACAGCGGATCAGACAACCAGAAATGGATGATAACCGATGCTGGCGGCGGCTATTACAAGATAATCAACGTTAAAAGCGGCAAGGCATTGGATGTTTATCAGGCATCAATAGAGGATGGTGCAAATGTATGCCAATGGACTTACAGCGGCAGCAACAATCAGCTGTGGCAGCTTGTACAACAGTGATAAGTGTGTTATGAATTAATGCAGTAAAGTATTAATAATAAGAATTCGGGGAATGGATTGCGATCATCCCCGAATTCTTATCTTTCAAACTTTTCCCGCCTGATTTTTGAAGTTATGTACTTTATCATGGCTCCTCCTTGAAAGGTTTATTTGGAGTATAATTCCTTAAAATGGCCGGGAGTACAATTCAATCGGTTATTAAAAGCATAATAGAGTCGCCGCTCATTATTATAACCAACCAAGTAGCTAATTTCCGTTATAGACATGTCAGGCTCATACAGAAGCAATTCGGCTGCTTTTTTGATTCGTATATAATCCAGCAGATAGGTAAAGCTGATTCCGGTATGCTTGTTTATGAGCATGGAAATGTAGTTGGAATGCAGTAGAAGTTCCTCACTTAATGTTTGAAGAGAGATTCCCTTCATATAGTTCCTGTTTATAAAATTAATCACCTTTCTGAGGGAAGCGGGATAGGTATCATCATTCAATTGCAGTTGAAAATACGGAATGTCCGGCAGTTTACGGCTGGTTTCGTTGGCATAGTTATCCGGCAGGGAATTGTGGATATCCTTGACGATCTCCACAAGACGCTCCTTATCCACCGGTTTCAGCAGATAATCAATCACGCCGTACCGGAGAGCGGTCTGGACATAGTCGAACTTGTCATAGCCCGTAAGAATGATGAATTTATTGCATAGTTTACCCTGTTTCAAAGCTTTCACCAGATCCAGCCCGCTCATCAGGGGCATACGGATGTCGGTGATGGTCAAATCGGGATGAATATACTCCGCCTTTTTGATCGCTTCCTGTCCATCCAAGGAGATCGTGATGTGGGGATTCAATTCCTGGTTGTTCTTAAGGATACGGGCAATACCGTCGGCAATATTCTCTTCATCTTCGACTATGAGTATTCTCATTATGAATGCTCCCTTTTTTTCGATAGATTTCAAAACTTCCTTAACACTTCATCCTCTGGCAGTTCAGGTTTCAATTGTTACATTTGCTGGCATATTATTTTGATTTGCTTAAGTATATGGTCACCTTAGTACCTTCCCCTGGAATACTTTGAACGACCAGATGATATTCCTTCCCCAAATAGGAGGTCAGACGATGGTTTACATTCTCGAGTCCCACATGATTGTCCGACACATAGGTGTTTTCATTCAGGGACTGCTGGAGGGAAACCAGGACTTCCGCCTCGATTCCCAAACCGTCATCGAATATGTCGACTCTTACATCGTTTTCTCTCCCCGCTTCTTCGCAATCCCGGATGGTAATCAGAACATGCATAACTTTCTTTGGAATAACAGCATGCTTGAATGTGTTTTCCAGGATTGGCTGCAGAATGAAGAAAGGGCAGGTAACCGAATCAATTTCCGTATAAATGGCGATCTCCACATGGAGATAGTCCTTCAGCTTTGTTTTATATATATCGAGGAAATTTTTTGCGTGCTCCAATTCGTCCAACAAATGAACCACATTCCTGTTCTTTTGGAAATTATACCGCATGAATTTGGCAAGGGAAAAGATCATGTCTGCGGTTTCCGTTTCTCCGTTCTTCTCCGCGCACATCCTGATATTTTCCAGGACATTGTACAGGAAGTGCGGCTTTATCTGCGCCTGGAGGGCGTAATACTTCGCATCCTTTGTCTGCAATTCGGTCTGATAGACCTGATGAATCAATTGATTGATCCTTTCAATCATTTCATTATACGAATGGATCAGATCGCCCACCTCGTCCCGATAGGTATTGAAGGTCACCGGTGCCAGTCTGTCGGCTGTAGAGTGCTTAATATGCCTGCTTAGGCTCAGGATTCTTTTGGTTATGGAAAAGGTTATTATGAAATAAAGGATGGAAAGAAACATAAAAACGACAAGCACATAGATTGCCAGGGACTCTTTTTGATATTTCAAGGCATCCGGATATAGGACGGCCTTGGCAGCTGTCAGATTCACTTCCTCCAAAGGAAGGCTCAGGATAGTTCGGTTTTTGGGCAGAAGCTCACCAATGCTCGTATTGGGAACAGTTAATTTGCCTTGGCGGTATTGAAGAAGAATCCCCGTACCATTGTAGAAATAGATAGTCTCGCTTGAAGAGGCAAAGCTATTGAATATCTTCGACGGATCCACTCGTATCTTCATGATTCCAAGTACTCTGGAGTAATCGGTGGAATAAATATTGCGGTAATAGGAGAAATCCAACGTTTTGTCCTCGTTCCCGCTTATTTGCCAGATGCCTTTGAAGATGCCGTGCCTGTCGGTAATATTGAAACGATAGACGTCGAATTTCTCAATGGGCTGGATCCACTTTGAAATTGTACTGGCATGCTTGCTATAATTATATATCTCAATATCATTGATATATGGGTTACTTAACAGGGAGTAGTCGTACAGGGGCCTGATGCTCTTGATATAGCTGTAAATCTCATCCGCGATATCTTCATTGATTGCGCTCAAGTAATTCTTCAGGTCCCCGTTGGAGTTGAAAACCTGATAAACCGCCTCAATCTGCATTAGCTGTGTGGAGAAGTTCTTCTTGGAGATGGAAAGGGCATCCATTTCATTTTTAACATAACGCTCTTTTACAATGAAGTCGCTCTGGCTGTAGTAGGAATATTCAATGATTATGGTAGGGATCATAATGATGAGAATATACCCGATGATCAGCTTAAAGGCGGTTCTTAAGTCCATAAATTTCTTTACGATAGTGCGGAAGGGATTCCCGAATGCTCTCTTCATATCGATATTGCCTTTCCGTGAGTTCTTGAGGCATATGAATAATCAAATTGCACAACACTTTTACAAAAAAGTATACGGGATTTGTTCAGAATGTTCAATAGAATATTGGCAATTTTCGTAAATATTTACGTAGATCACCGAAACATTGAAATATAGCACAATATATTAATAAATAGCAGTTGTGGTACAAAATCGTGTTGAAATATAATTAAGACATATTAATTGTGAAATTAACACGCTTGTTATGATAGTCCTAATAACTAACCAAAATCAAAGAGGTATTCACAATGAGTCTAAAAAGGCAGAAAATGCTGCAGGTCTTTGTTTTAGCCGGTATAATCTATATCTTTGTTTTCAACTATTTGCCAATGTTCGGTATTATCATGGCGTTCAAGAAGTATGACATAGTAATGGGGATAAAGGGAATATTCACCAGCGAATGGGTAGGCATCAAATATTTTAAGGATTTTCTTACGGATTATATGTTTCCGATGTTGGTAAAAAACACAATCGGAATCAGTGTTTTGAAATTGATTTTCACCTTCCCGCTGCCTATCATTTTTGCGCTGATGCTGAACGAAATAAGGCATATGAGATTTAAAAAGCTTGTACAGACAAGCAGCTACCTGCCCCATTTCATTTCATGGGTAATCATATACGGTATTTCCGTTCATTTTCTATCCTCAAAGGGGATTTTGAATGTATTTTTGATGAAGCTCGGATTGATCAGCCAGCCAATCCCGTATTTGTCGAGCCCGGATTTGTTCTGGGGCCTGGCGGTGGCTCTGGATGCATGGAAAGAACTTGGATGGTGGACCATCATCTTCCTGGCCGCACTGGTGGGGATAAGCCAGGATTTGTATGAATCGGCTCAGATAGATGGCGCCAGCCGTCTGCAGCGTATCAGGTATATTTCGCTTCCCTGTATGAAAGCCACTATAGCGACCGTGTTGATATTGGCTTTGGGGAATCTCTTCGGCGGAGGCTTGAGCGGATCCAATTTCGAGCAAAGCTATTTGTTTGGGAATGCAATGAATAATCCGGCATCCGAAATCATACAAACCTATGTGTTCAAGGTGGGATTCCAAAGGGGTCTATATGCTTATGCTACAGCCGTAGGATTGATCCAGTCGGTGATTGCCTTGGTTCTGGTATTGGGAAGCAATTTTGCTTCTAAAAAGATTTCCGGCACCGGACTTTTCTAGTCACTACGCCAGAATTCATTTGAAATAGAGGAATTTCAATATCCCTATAGTTATGTAAAGTATTATAAGTGTAAAAAGTCTATAAAAGGAAATCTTTTTCCATTCTATATAATTGGAGAGATGAATCATGGAAAAGTCTATGAACAGAACGGCGATAGAGGATCGGATCATTGATGTGGTAGTATATGCTACGTGTGCTTTGGTCTTGTTTTTGACATTATATCCTTTCTATTACATATTGATTATCTCATTGAATGATGGAATAGATGCTTCCCTCGGGGGAATCTACTGGTGGCCGAGAACCTTTACCTTGGCTAATTTCGAAGGCTTTTTCAACGATCCCAAATGGATAGCGGGCCTGGTCATATCGGTTCTGCGAACAGTTATCGGTACGGTTTTCAGTGTCTTTTTCACTGCGATCGTGGCTTATGGCTTATCCTTCAGAGAGTTGGCCTTCCGTAAAACGTACATGGTCATCATTATTTTAAGTATGTATTTTTCCGGCGGAGTTATTCCGTATTACGCAGTACTAAAAGCGTTGCACCTGATCAACACTTTTGGCGTATATGTCATACCCGGGGCTGTGAACGTTTTCTTCCTGTTGGTTGGAATTTCCTTCTTCCAGGAGATTCCTCCCTCTCTGAGAGAATCGGCCATATTGGATGGAGCCAGTGAAATGAGAGTATTCAGAAAAATTATCCTGCCAATTTCTTCTCCGTTTATAGCAACTTTGGTTTTGTTCGTAGCAGTGGGACACTGGAACAATTGGTACGATACGGCCTTCTTTGTCCATGACAAAGGCCTCAGAACCTTGTCCTACCTGATGAAGGAAGTAATAAACAGTTCGCTGGTAACGACCGAGTCCGCAAATGCGGGGGCATCCGTCAGAACGACGCCACTTTCTGTTCAAACAGCGGCCATGGTCATATCGACGTTGCCGATTATCTGCACTTATCCTTTCCTGCAGAAGTACTTCGTGAAAGGACTTATGATCGGTTCTGTTAAAGAATAATATAAAGAAGAAAAGGGGAATTGTCATGAAAATAGGGAAAGGTAGTTTGAGGGTCATTTCAATGGTTCTGTCACTCGCTTTGATAGTCGGATTGCTTGTTGGTTGTGGCCAGACACAAAATACTTCTACGGAAACATCAACCGCAGCAGCATCTACTTCAGCAGTTCCGGCTTCAACAAATGCAGAGGAACCGACGGCAGTAACTGACACCAGCAAGATTTCCACATTGGATGTGTTCATTGATCAGAACTGGTGGCCGGTTAAGGAGTTCAAGGGAATCATTCCAGACGAAATTACAAAGAACACCGGGGTTAAGATCAACCTTACAGTTACAGCAGATGCAAATCAACTGGGAGTTATGATTGCATCTGCTGAATTGCCAGACATGGTGGTGGCAGGCGGCAACTTTGACAGGTTGTCGAATGCCAATCTCTGTATTGATTATGATGAACTTTTCTCGAAAACGGGAGTTGCATTCACCATAGACGATACCAGAAAGAATATCGCCAGATCCTATTCAAACGATGGCAAGTACTACATGATCCTGAACCAGTTCGGAACGACGGATGAAATCATGGCTGCCCCAATCGGCGCACCTGCACAGCCTGCACTATTCTATCGCCAGGATATGTATGAAAAATTGGGAAGCCCGAAATTAGATACGATGGATGATTTCCTCAAGGTTTGCGAAATGGTGAAGAAAGAGTTTCCCGGCGTTACTCCTCTCGGACTGGGCGGATGGTGGAAATTCCAAGACTTCAGCTACTGGCTGGGTGGAGCAGGCGCTGCAGCTTATCAGCCGCAGCCGGACGGATCCGTAGTTTATAAGACAAGTTCGCCCGCTTACGAGGATGTCCTGAAGTTTGCCAATACCTGCGCGCGCAATGGCTATATCACTCCTGAAGACTATGCGGAAAGCAATGAAGGGAACAGCCATGCGAAGGCATACAACGGAAAATTCTTCTTCTACCCTTGGTATCTCGATCCTCAGAACCTGACTCAGCTGCAGTCCGAATCCGCAAAGATCGACCCCAACGCAAAATGGAGTGTTGTAAAACCGCTTGGAAAACCCGCATACAATTGCTGGCCAGGCTGGTTGGGCATGTTCGTATCGCGTAACTGCAAGGATACGACTGCTGCCGCCAAATTTATTTCGTTCCTGCTAAGTGACAAAGGACAGCTCCTGTCTTACAGCGGACGTGAAGGCACTGATTTCACACTGGATGCTAATGGCGTTCCGAAATATACCCAGGAATTCCTCGATACACGTAAAGACAGCGCGAAATTCAACGAAGTATACAACACCTGGTTCGATTGGGGACTTGGCTATGTAGCACAGATGAAGGGCGGATTCGCCGGTCTGGATCAGGATCTGTTGGACAGATATGGCGCATACAGGACTGGTTGGAAGAACTATCCCGAAGTTGCAATTGCAAATCCGAAGTCCAATACGGATGAAGGCGCTATTTACGCCAAGCTGGAAACATTGGTGCCGGCAGAAGAATCCAAGGTTATCTTTACGAAATCCGACGCTGACTTTGAAGCCAAGTACACCGCAATGCAGAATATTCTCAAACAGAACGGCGTAGACACATTAAATGCGTATATGACCAAGACGACAAAAGAAGTTAAGGACAAATTCGGATTTAAGTAAAAGCATTCTCACGCACCGAGTCAATCGATGGAGTGATAACGTTCTAGTCAAGTAGAATAATGGTAAAATACGCCAGCGAATAATCCATATGGTTATTCGCTGGCATTGCTTTAAAGCGTACATTTTGGATAAGTGACCGCTAAGTGAAAAACACTAAAAGGAGGTAAGATTTACGATGAACAGACTCACAACAATGCCTCTGGAGCGGCGTGCAGGATTGGCCGGCAGGCATATCGTGACCTGCGGCGTTCCTGCTGCCAAAGCATGCGATGCTTTGGTGACCGGTAACGGTACGCTGCAGTTGTCGACCATGGGGGAGCCTGCCTGCGACCGGCTGGTGCTGGATCGGGAAGAGCTTCAGGAAACCCAATGGGATGAACCACTGAAGGCTCCGATGATTGCCGATAAATTGGATGAAATCCGCAAACTCATGCTGGATGGGAAATACCTGGAAGCGTCCAAGCTGTCCGTCAAATATGCTGAAGAAAGCGGTACGCCCCAGACCATTCATACGCCTCCCTACCATGCGGCAATGGAGATGGACCTGATTCAGCCGGTCAAGGAAGCGTTCGATTATTTTTGGACGCTGGATATGCGTACTTCCCTGATCACCATTCGCTGGGAAGACGGAGGAGAACTTTACAAACGAGAGATGTTCGCATCAAGGGCCGACGGGATTGCAGCGGTGCGTGCCACGGCTCCTGCAGGCAAACTAAATCTGATCCTGAAGGGACTCACCCCCAGGTTCAGCGGCTGGGACAAACCCGTACTCGGCACTAATTTCGTACCGGGCGCTGAAGAGCTACACTATACCAACCAGCCCATACCACCTGAAGTGAAGGTCAGGCATACGAAGGACGGTATTCTTTTATCCGGTACCTATTTTCATAAAAATCACGGCGGATATACGGCTGCTGTTCGTGTCGTCACAGACGGCGGGACGGTTTGCTCCGACGAGAAGGGAATTCATATTGAACATGCCCGTTCGGCAGTTTTCCTGATAGGCGTAAGACGCAACCATATCGTACAGCCCAAGGGCGATGATGAGGCGATGCTGGCTGAATTGCAAGCGATCGAGCCCGATTTTGACAGGCTGCTGAATAGGCAGATCGCTATCCACCAGCCCATTTTCGACCGGGTGTCCGTAGAGTTGGGCGGGGATCCCCGGGACTATCTGCTAACCACCACTGAGCTCAAACAGAAGGAATTTCTTTCTCCGTACATCTTGCCAGCCTATCTGGAAGCAATGGTCGACATGGGACGTTTCTTCCTCCTGAAGGAGTGCGGAAAATTCCCTCCTCTGTGCGGACATGTCAATGTCAATATTAATCATCAGATTTCGAGCGGAAACATCGGAAACATGCCGGAAATGATGGAATCCTTTTTTCAGATGATGGATTGGCAGTTGGAGGACGGACGTGAAAATGCTCGGCGTGTTCTGGGTTGCCGCGGATTTCTCATTGCTACCCATTTCGACATGGAAAGCGCCAAGCTGTATCATTTTAATGAAAACTGGCCTCATCACTATTGGATTTCCGGTTCCGGCTGGTGCCTTCATCCCATGCTGGAGCATTATTTCTGTACCGGAGACATGAATTTCCTTCGCGACAGAGCCATTCCGTTCTACAAGGAATTGGGACTGTTTTACGAAGATTTCCTGAAGGTTCGCGATAAGAACGGAATGCTGATGTTTATCCCGTCGTATTCTCCGGAGAATTTCCCTAGCAACACGGGCGTCATGCAGAGCATAAACGCGACAATGGATATCTCTGTAGCGCGGGAAGTGTTTTCCACGCTGATTACCTATGCACCGATGGTGGGAGCGGCCACGGAAGAGGAGCTGGCAACTTGGCAAAGGTTGCTGGACGATCTGCCGCCCTATACCTTCGGTTCACATGGCGAACTGGAGGAATGGGCGTATGAAGGCCTTGAGGATCGTAAGGACCACCGTCACGCCTCCCATCTCTATGGGGCGTATCCAGGCGATGAGTTCCAGCCGGAATTGAATCCGGAGCTTTGCAAGGCAGCTACGATTGCCAACAGGATGCATGCGGTCGACAACGAATCCTTCCATGGAGTGGGCCACCGTGCTCAGGCGGCGGCTAGGCTGAAGGATTCATGGCTGGTGGAAAACCTGCTTCGGTTCGCTCTGGATGCCGGATACATCACGGATAGTCTGTTGACGGTACACAATCCGTACTATACCGATTATATGCCGGATGCCCAGGGAGGGATACCGACTATATTGCTGGAAAGCCTGTTCTATGCTCGTCCTGGTTTCATCGAGCCGCTTCCGGCTTTGTGCCATTCGTTTCGTAAGGGATCCGTCAAGGGTATGGCGGCCCGTTCTTTTGTCACTGTCGACGAAATGGCCTGGGATCTGGATAAAGGGATCATATCCCTGACCATAACTTCAAAGGTGGATCAAGAGGTTACAGTCTGCTATCGGAAGGGGTTCAGGGATTTTACATGTGAAGATGCCGATTATGGGCCGGGTTCGGCAGATATCTATCGCCAGGTATGGTTGAAGGCTGGTAAGACTGCTGTACTGCGCTGGATAGGAGTACTCGATCATTAAGACGGCAGTAGTGCTGCTGGATATCATTATGCATATAGGAGGAAGGGGACTGCTGAATTAGGTAGTTCCTGCCAGGAAATTCATATGGCATCAACGAATAACAAAGTTATTGACAGGAAATCAGATTTAACCTTATGGTACAAGGAACCTGCCAAATCATGGGAACAGGCTCTGGCTGTAGGAAACGGGCAATTGGGTGCCATGATTTTTGGTAATACGGAAAAAGAAAGGCTCCAACTCAATGAAATCACGGTCTGGTCGGGAGAATGTAAACTTGAGGCTGATAGGAAGGAAGGCTTCAAGGCTTTGCCCGAAATTCGGAGGTTGATCCGGGAAGAAAAGTTTTCGGAAGCTATGGAGCTCATGACGGAAAATATGACAGACGCTGGGGATCGGTTGGCCGCACATAAGGCGGATTGGGACGATCTTTATTCCGCATCTTATCAGACTCTTGGCGACTTGACACTGGATTTTATTTTGGACAAGGGAGAGATGGAAGACTATATCCGGTGGCTTGACATTGACAGTGCCATTGCCGGTGTCAGCTTTAAATCCGGTGAAACAATTTACAGACGGGAAATTGTTTCTAGTGCTTTTGATAAAATTATCGCCATAAGGCTTACTTCGAGCCGTCGTGGTGCAATCAGCTTCAAAGCGATGCTTTCAAGAATCGTCGGGGCTAGGACGGTTTATTGCTCTCCGGATAAACTGGTGATGACAGGAACGACTCTTGGGAGGCCCGGTGACCTTTGCTATGAAGCCCAATTAAAGTTGATTGCCAAAGGAGGCGTAGTAACCGGGGAGGAAGGCCACATCCAGGTGACGGGTGCCGACGAGGCTGTACTATATTTATCGGCAGGGACGGATTATGAGTTGAATTATACCAGCGGCTATAAGAGGGAACACCCCCATGCAAGGGTGGAAAGGATTCTTGAAGCGGTAGCCGGCAAAGCATTTGAAGAGGTTCTGCAGGCTCATCTTAAGGAATACCGGCATTATTTTGATCGAGTGGGATTGAAGCTGGGGGAGTCGGAAAACGGAATGCTTCCCACCGATGAACGTTTAAAAAGGTTCCAGGCCGGAGAAGAAGACCCTCAGCTGATTACACTATTTTATCAGTTTGGCCGCTATCTATTGATTTCCTCCAGCAGACCGGACAACCAGCTACCGTCCAATTCTCAGGGCATATGGGGAGACGGGCTGGAGTTGCCCTGGAAATGCGATTACAAGTCCAACATCAATTTTCAGATGAATTACTGGCCTTCCGAAATTTCTAACCTGAGCGAATGCCACCTGCCAATGTTGAATTTCATCAAACATCTGCCTGAACCTGGCCGCAAAACAGCCAAAGCCTATTTTGACGCTCCAGGCTGGCTGATGGCTTATACGACCAATGCCTGGGGTTGGACAACACCGGGAGCATACGGCCCATGGGGCCCGTTCTTCTGCGGCAGCGGCTGGGTATGCCAGCATTTGTGGGAGCATTTTGCCTTTACCCGTGATTTAGATTACCTGAAGGAAGCCTATCCGGTCATGAAGGAATGCTGTGAGTTCTATCTTCATACCATGATCGAGGATTCAAACGGCTATCTGATTACCTCGCCGTCCACTTCTCCGGAGAATACCTTCTGTACGGATGAAGGTGCTCAATCCTGGGTTTGCGAAGGCGCGGCGATGGAACGCCAGATTATTTGGGAACTATTTAACAGCACTGTTTTGGCATGTAAGAATCTAGACCTGGATCAGGAGTTTTCAAAGAAGTTGGAAACGGCCCGTGACTGTATTCGCAGGCCTGAGATTGGGAAAGGCGGACAGCTAATGGAGTGGGGCAAAGACTGGGATCTGAATGCTCCCGAGCCTCAACACAGACATGTTTCACATTTATTCGCGCTATATCCGGGACGACAAATATCACCGATCCATACTCCGGATTTGGCAGAGGCATGTCGAAAGACATTGGAATTAAGAGGCGACGCGGGTACCGGCTGGAGTATTGCATGGAAGATCAATTTCTGGTCACGCTTATACGACGGAGACCACGCACTTAAACTGTTGAATCAGCAATTGAAGCCTGTGGAATCAACACTGACCAACTATATGGATGCTGGCGGTACCTACTCGAATCTGTTCGACGCACATCCTCCGTTCCAGATCGATGGCAATTTCGGGGCTGTGTCCGGTATAACGGAAATGCTGCTGCAGAGTCAGGAGATGTTTGACAGCCCGAAATCCACGTGCCCGGATAATTATATGCTCCATATTCTGCCTGCTCTGCCGTCCTGCTGGCCAACGGGAAGCGTCCGTGGTCTGCGTGCCCGAGGAGGGTTTGAAGTGGATATCAGATGGGAAGGAGGTAAATTGGAAGAAACGGTCATCCGGTCTCTTGCAGGTTCGCTGTGCCGTATCCGTATTGCCGGGGAATGCAGCATGAAAGTAAACGGGAAAGCAGTTCCTGTTCAAAAAACAGGCGATGGTTCATTCGAAATCAAGACTGAAAAAGATTGTGCCTATCAGCTGAGACGTTTGGATAAATAAAAACTTCAGCATAAAGCGGAGATAAAAGGGCAGTTTCACAGACTGCCAAATCGCGTAATGCTGTTTTCGGACCTTACATAGTGCATAACCCTGTAATAGGTATGATCCGCTTTGAAACGGATTCTGAAGAATAGGTAATAAACACAAAGCTTACAGACTTGATCAAAACGGAGGAAGTCAAGGTATACATGGCCGAATCTGAAGCGGCATGCGAGCAGGCATTCTTCTATCTCTCAGCGTCTGCTGTTCACTTTGATAATCGCTGCCGCGTCGTCATCGAGATTTGTGCATACGGCGTAGAAACCGTCATATATCGCCTCTTGTTCGATGACATCATTATTGATCGAGTACATGTTAATTTCAGCTATCTCGCCGTGGGGCGGAGAACCGCTGCTGCAGGCCGGCTTTTGCGCAGAACTCCTGAAACGTTGCAAGAATGCCGGGATCGACACTGCTGTCGATATTTCGGGACATGTCCAATGGGATAAGTTTCAGATTAGTTCTCGATCACACGGATTTGTTCCTTTATGACCTGAAGCATATGGATACCGAAATGCATGCAAGATATACCGGCGTTCTGAATCAAAGGATCCTCGACAACCTGAGGCAGCTCGGCTTGCATAATAAGCCCGTCGAGATCCGTATTCCCATTATTCCGGGAGTAAACAACAGCTGCGAAAACATATGCCAAACTGCAGAATTTCTTTGCGGCATACCCAGCCTGACAGTTATAAAACTGCTTCGTTATCACTCCATGGCCAGGTCGAAGTTTGCAGCAGTCGGGAGAAAGGATACCATGCCGCAGGTGGAAAGTCCGACTGAGGAAGAGATGGCAAGAATTTCGGAATGGTTCGCGGAATATGGATTAACCACAGTAATCTGAAGGTGTCTCTGCCTCTCCTCGGTATCCTCGTGCATTCGCCTGACCACGTACACCGGATTATGAAAAGCCAATTCAAAGCCAGACCAGTAAACCTGAGCCGGGATGACAAGATAATGGCACACTTCGCGACCTGCTTCATCTCCTTGGTCATCTACGGGTCCTTGGAAAGAAACTGGACGGGAAATTATTACATATGTAGATCCGGATTAGATATCCCCAATTACCAAGAAATAATTTTGCTCGTCTGAACTGAATGCGAAGTACAATATATTGACAATACTCCTGCATCTGGTACAATAAAAGTTAATCGTTTAAGATATAGGAGATGGTTAATATCGCAGCAACAATCAAAGATGTAGCAAAATATGCCGGAGTATCCACCGCAACTGTATCCAAGTATATCAACGGAGTTGCGGTAAAGGAACAAAACA